>Ga0209103_1000005_pt1 | contig 58992 bp, 56 predicted proteins | sample 4C3metaG_FD_184152 | JGI IMG/M metagenome (GOLD analysis project Ga0209103, IMG submission 184152) | Freshwater bacterial and archeal communities from Indian Creek, Illinois, USA - 4C3 metaG (SPAdes) (version 2) | ecosystem: Environmental > Aquatic > Freshwater > Unclassified | place: USA...
GTGGCCGCGCAATTAGATCTTGGGCAAAGGCAATGATTAGGAGAGTGGAAAAAGGGATGACTGTATCCATTACGGGTGCCAATCTTACCTATGAAGAAATACTTGCTGTGAGCCGAGAAGGAGCGCGCGTCTATCTTGCCGAGCAGGCCCGTGGGAAGATCGCCTCGGCGCGCGCACTCGTCGACCGGCTAGTAGCCGAAGAGAAGGCTGTTTACGGTATAACCACAGGTTTCGGCAAGTTTTATGACATAACGATTAGCAAGGAGCAGGTGGCCAAGTTACAAAGAAATCTCATCGTCAGTCATGCCTGCGGCGTGGGCACTCCCTTGCCGCAAGATACTGTTAGGGCGCTAATGTTGCTCCGGGCCAATGCCCTCGCCAAGGGATATTCGGGCGTTAAAGAGGCCACGGTGCAGGCCTTGTTGGACTTGTTAAATGCTAAAATTCACCCCGTGGTGCCCTCGCAAGGCTCTCTAGGGGCAAGCGGAGATTTAGCCCCCTTATCACATGTAGTCTTAGTGATGATTGGTGAAGGTGAAGCTGAGGTTGATGGAGAGATTGTGCCGGGCAGCGTAGCCCTGGCTCGCCGCAACTTGCAGCCGCTTGAGCTTGGGGCTAAAGAGGGCCTCGCGCTCATTAACGGCACCCAGGCCATGGGGGCGAGCCTCGCTCTCGCTGTTATTGATGCGCTCGGGGTTCTTAAGGCTAGCTTTGTAACCGCGGCCTTAACTCACCAAGCACTGCGAGGCATAGTCGCTGCCTTTGACGAAAAACTCTCTGCCGTACGCCCCCATCGTGGGCAGGCTCATGCCGCCTCAGCTATGCGTTTGTTGCTCTCTGGCAGCGAATGGGTCTCTGTTCCGGGAGAAATACGCGTGCAAGACGCCTACTCCCTCCGGTGCATTCCCCAAGTGCACGGAGCCTGTCTGCATGCCCTCACCCATGTGGCAGAAACTCTCTTAATCGAGTGCAATTCAGCCACCGATAATCCACTCGTTTTTCCAGAGCAAGGCGAAGTCATTTCGGGGGGCAATTTTCATGGCGAGTTTCTCGCCTTAGGCGCAGACTACCTAGCCATGGCCGTGGCCGAAATAGCGAATATTGCCGAACGGCGCATTGAGAGGCTAGTAAATCCCCAACTTTCCGGTTTGCCAGCATTTCTTACTCGTTTTGGCGGACTTAATTCCGGCTACATGATTCCACAATATACCGCGGCCTCTTTAGTTTCCGAGAACAAGGTGCTTTGTCACCCGGCCTCCGTTGACTCTATCCCCTCGAGTGCCAACCAAGAAGACCATGTCAGTATGGGCGGTTTTGCTTGCCGTAAAGTGCGTCAAGTGGTGGAGAACGCCACTCGCGTCCTAGGCATTGAGCTCCTCGCGGCCTGCCAGGCTATAGATCTGCAAGTAGCGGGCAAGTTGTCTCCGGCCACACAGGCGGTGCATGACTTGGTGCGGATCGCCGTGCCCCCACTAGGCGAGGACCGTGTGCTCTATGGGGAGCTCAACCATGGGTACCGACTGATTAACGGGGGGCATGTGCAGCGAGCCGCCGAGGCAGTTGTCGGCGAGTTCTGCCATCTCACCCCGTGATATTTCATACAAGCAAAGGGAGGAATGCCAAATGAACAAAGAGATTAGAGCAGCGAGGGGCAGTGAGCTCAGTTGCCGAGGTTGGCAGCAAGAGGCCGCCTTGCGCATGCTTATGAACAATCTTGACCCCGATGTAGCCGAGCGCCCCGAAGACCTCATCGTCTACGGTGGAACGGGCAAGGCAGCCCGGAACATGGCCTGCTACGAGGCCATAGTTAAAGCGCTGCGCGAGCTAGGGGACGATGAAACCTTGCTCGTGCAGTCTGGCAAGCCAGTTGGTGTGTTCACGACGCATACCAATGCACCTAGGGTTCTGATCAGCAACTCCATGCTGGTGCCACACTGGGCCACCTGGGAGAAATTTCGCGAGCTCGAGCGCCTAGGTCTTACCATGTATGGGCAAATGACTGCCGGTTCATGGATTTATATTGCCACGCAGGGCATTCTTCAAGGCACATACGAGACTTTCGCCGAGGCAGGACGCCGCCATTTCGGTGGTTCACTGAAGGGTAGACTCACTCTTACGGCCGGACTAGGAGGCATGGGTGGAGCACAGCCGTTGGCCGTGACCATGAATGAAGGGGTAGCAATATGCGTCGAAGTTGACCAGACACGCATAGAGCGTCGCGTGCAGTCGCGCTATCTTGACACTTGGGTAGATAATCTCGACGCCGCCCTCGAACTGGCGCGAACTGCGCAAAGTGAAGGCAATGCTCTCTCTATCGGGCTGTTGGGCAACGCGGCTGAAATTTTGCCAGAGATCGTGCGGCGCGGCATTGTACCCGACCTAGTGACCGATCAGACTTCTGCCCATGATCCCTTAGTCGGGTATATTCCTGTTGGGCTGACGCTTGAAGAAGCTGCGAAGTTGCGTACTGAGAACCCTGAGGAATATATCAAGCAGTCCATGCAGAGCATGGCGCGCCATGTAGAAGCGATGCTGGCTATGCAAAAGGCAGGGGCTAATGTTTTCGACTATGGCAATAATATTCGCCAGCAGGCCAAGGAAGCTGGCGTGATGAACGCTTTTGATTTCCCCGGTTTTGTGCCGGCCTACATCCGTCCCCTTTTCTGCGAAGGCAAGGGCCCCTTCCGCTGGGTAGCCCTCTCCGGCGATGTCGAAGATATCTATAAAACTGATGCCAAGGTCCTAGAGCTCTTCCCCGAAGACAAAGCGCTCCGGCGCTGGATCACCATGGCGCAAGAGAGGGTGGCTTTTCAGGGCTTGCCGGCCCGCATCTGCTGGCTAGGATATGGCGAGAGGGCTAAGTTTGGCCTCGCCATTAACGAGATGGTCAAAAGTGGTGAGTTGAAGGCCCCCATTGTCATTGGGCGCGATCACCTCGACTGCGGGTCCGTGGCCTCGCCTAATCGTGAAACCGAAGCCATGTTAGATGGTTCAGACGCCATTGCCGACTGGCCAATACTTAATGCCCTGCTTAATTCCGTGGCCGGAGCAACTTGGGTCTCTGTGCATCACGGGGGTGGTGTGGGCATCGGGTATTCGATCCATGCCGGAATGGTAGTAGTGGCTGACGGCACCGAGGACGCCCGCCTGCGCTTGCAAAGAGTGCTCACTACAGACCCCGGTACCGGCGTTATGCGCCATGCTGATGCGGGCTACGAGCTCGCCTGCCAGGTCGCCAAGGAGCGCGGCGTCAAGATACCCATGATGAAGTAGAGGTGTAATACTATGAAATTAGTACAATGTGTGCCCAATTTTAGTGAGGGGCGGCGCCCAGAAGTTATTGCCGCCATTCTCGAAGCCATCACGGGGGTAGAGGGAGTGACCTTGCTCGACTACAAACCCGACGCTGATCACAACCGCGTGGTAGTTACTTTTGTGGGGGATGCCGCAGTAGTGGGTGAAGCCGCTTTTCGTGCTACCGCCCAAGCCGCTCTGCTCATTGATATGGAAACCCACCGCGGGGAGCACCCCCGCATGGGAGCGACCGACGTTATTCCTTTTGTGCCGCTGACGGGGGCCACCATGGAAGACTGTGTGCACATTGCCGAAGCTCTGGGTGAGCGCATTGCGAGAGAGCTCAAAATCCCCGTGTATCTGTATGAAAAAGCGGCCCGTCGGCCCGAGCGCCGGAACTTAGCCGATGTGCGGCGCGGCGAGTATGAAGGGTTAAAAATCGACATCGCTAAAGAAGAGCGCCACCCCGACTTTGGCTTGGCAGAACTGCATCCCTCGGCGGGAGCCACAGTCGTTGGCGCGCGCCCGCCCTTGGTAGCTTTTAATGTCAATCTTGCTGCGGGCGATGTGAAAATAGCTAAGGCCATCGCCAAGGCCGTGCGGGAGTCAAGCGGTGGTTTGCCTGCGGTTAAGGGACTAGGCCTTATGCTAGAGGCCACGGGGCAGGCGCAAATATCCATGAACATGGTAGACTTCACAGTGACTGGACTACACACCGTCTTTGCGGCTATTAAGCTAGAAGCGGCCAAGCATGGGGTGACAATAGCAAATAGCGAGGTCATCGGTCTCTTGCCGGCAAAAGCCATGCTCGATGTTGCTACGCACTATTTACAGCTCACTGATTTTAGTCCGGAGCAGGTGCTAGAGTTAAAACTGGCGGCTAGGCATGAAGGCTAGTCTCATCATCGCTCATGGTCAAGTTGTCACCACTGTGGGGTATAGTCATAGCCCGCAGACGGGCGAGGACTTAGGAAAAGTCCTGCGCTTAGAACGGGGTTATGTGCTCGCCCAAGGGGAAAAAATAATGACTGTTACCGACAACTATGAGGAGGCCAAAGCCCTCTGTGATAGTGCGACGATGGTCATCGACGCCACGGGGCAGCTCGTGATGCCCGGCTATGTAGACTGCCACACCCATCTTAGTTTCGCGGGTTGGCGCGACCACGAGCTGCCGCTACGTTTGGCGGGTCGTTCCTACCTCGATATCTTGGCGAGCGGGGGCGGTATCATTAGCACGGTCGCAAAAACGCGTGCGGCAACTGCGGCCGAACTGCTGGCTAATGTTGAGAATACGCTAGACACCATGCTTAGTCACGGCACCACAACTGTCGAAGCCAAGAGCGGCTATGGGCTGACTATCGCCGATGAACTTAAACAGCTGCGGGTACTGCGTGCGGCCGATGAATTGCACCCCGTGGACATAGTGCGCACCTTTATGGGTGCCCATGCATTGCCGAGCGAGTACAGCGAAAATAGAAGGGGATACGTCGCCAGCCTTGTATACGACATGCTGCCGCAAGTGGCGGCAGAGAATTTAGCTGAGTTTTGCGACTGTTTTTGTGAAAATAAGGCCTTTACCATAGAAGAGTGCCGCGAGATCTTGCTGGCCGCACAAAAGCTTGGCCTAGGGGCTAAAGTGCATGCCGACGAAATTACCCCTCTGGGGGGGGCGCTACTTGCGGCGGAGCTAGGCGCGGTTTCCGCGGAGCATCTTATCCACGCCCATCCCCTCCACCTGGCGGCCATGGCGGCAGCAAAGGTCATGGCGGTGCTCTTGCCGGCGACATCCTTTATTTTGCAGACGCCAACGCGCGCGCCGTTCAAGGAGATGCTTGCTTTAGGGGTGCCCATCGCTATCTCTACCGACTACAATCCAGGGACTTCGCCGCTGCCTAGTATGCAGCTCTTGCAGTCCATGGCCTGCTTTCACTATGGTTTTACTCCCGCCCAAGCATTTGCTGCTTCGACCATCAATGCTGCCCATGCCATCAGGCGCGAAACAACATGTGGCAGCCTAGAAGCTGGCAAGTTGGCCGACATAGCGATTCTCAATGCCCCCAGTCTTGATTTCGTGCCCTATCACCTCGGGGTGAACCTAATTGATAAAGTCATTAAACGCGGCAAACTAGTTGTAAGTGAAGGGAAGTGTATCTATGGCTAAGGTTAAGAAGAAAAAGAAGGCCATCCCCCAGGTCGTAAAGAAACAAGCACCGAAAATTGAAATGTGGGTGTACATGGTAGGCGGCGCCGCTCTAGGTCTTTTGGCGTGGATGATTTATCGTAGCGTAGTGGGACAGTAGGAGGTTTGTATTGTGCATTTTGCAGTGGAAAAATATAGTGGCATCCTTGACAGTCTAGCCAGCGCCGACCCTACTCCCGGTGGCGGTACAGCCGCTGCACTCGCTGGAGCCATGGCGGCCTCGCTCGTAGAGATGGTGGCCAACCTCACCCTGAACCGTAAGAAGTATGCGGCGGTACAGGCTGAAATGGAGGCAGTCAGCGAAGCCTCGCGAGGCCTACGTACTTCGCTCTTGACCTTGGCAGATGAGGATGCGCTTGCCTATCAGGCTGTTATGGCCGCACATAAATTGCCCAAGGCGACCGAGGAAGAGGTAGCCATAAGAAAGGCCGCAAGCGAAAAAGCGGTATTCTTGGCCGCAGACGTGCCCCTTAGAACGGCAAAGGCGGCCCTCGCCGTGCTAGAACAGGCCCAAATAGTAGCAGCTCAGGGCAATCAAAACGCCCTAACCGATGCTGGGGTGGCCGGGCTCATAGCTTTTGCCGCCCTGCGCGGTGCCCTCTACAATGTGCGCATTAACTTGACGTCTTTAGACCCGCTGCCAGCGTGGGCAGAGGACATGGCAGAGGAGGCAGATGCCCTTTACGCGCGGGCGACTGCTTGTGACACAGAGATAAGCGAGAAACTTGCTACACTACAGTAACTACATTTAGGGAAGGAATGTGACAGGCGTGAAATCTGATATCGAAATTGCCCAAAGCGCGAACATGCTCCCCATTATTGACATCGCCAAGAGCATAGGGCTCAGCGAGGACGACCTAGAGCTATATGGCAAGTACAAAGCCAAAATATCGCCCCTGGTTGCCAAGCGCTTAGCTGATAAGCCCGACGGCAATTTAATTCTCGTCACCGCCATAAATCCCACTGCTGCAGGTGAAGGCAAGACGACGACCACTGTCGGCTTGGGACAAGCCTTAGCCAGACTCGGCAAGAAAACAGCCATCGCCCTGCGCGAGCCCTCGCTCGGTCCTAGCATGGGCGTCAAAGGGGGAGCCGCGGGAGGCGGGTTTTCGCAAGTCGTGCCCATGGAAGACATCAACCTTCACTTCACGGGCGATCTCCATGCCATCACTACCGCCCACAATATGCTGGCCGCGATACTTGACAACCACATTCATCAGGGTAATGACTTAAATATAGACACGCGACGCATCACTTTCCGCCGCGCCATGGATATGAACGACCGCTCCATTAGGCAGACCATTGTCGGCCTGGGCGGCAAGAATAATGGCGTACCCCGCGAAGATGGCTTTGATATCACCGTGGCCTCAGAAGTAATGGCTATTCTCTGTTTGGCGCTAGACATTGTCGACCTTAAGGAGCGCCTCAGTCGCATCGTCGTTGGCTACAACACCGAGCGCGAGCCCGTCACCGTGGCGGATCTTAAGGTAGCCGGCGCTATGGCTGCTCTCTTAAAAGACGCCCTCAAACCGAACTTGGTGCAGACACTAGAAAACGTACCGGCCTTTATCCATGGCGGTCCTTTTGCCAATATTGCGCATGGCTGTAACTCCGTGCAAGCTACGAAGTTAGCCCTAAAAGTAGCTGACTATGTAGTCACAGAGGCAGGCTTCGGGGCAGACCTTGGCGCGGAAAAATTCTTTAATATCAAGTGCCGTTTTGCCGGACTGAAGCCTAAGGTAGCCGTAATTGTGGCCACTGCGCGCGCCCTTAAGTTGCACGGCAACGCCGATATCAAGAAGCTCAACACCGAGAACCTCGCGGCCTTAAGTCTAGGCGTAGCCAATCTGGAACGCCATATTGAGTCTATGCAGAAGTTTGGGGTACCGGTGGTTGTGGCCATAAATCGCTTCCCAGCCGATACCGAAGCTGAATTGGCCTTGATCGCGGAGAGTTGCCATAAGATAGGCGCTAAAGTGGCCTTGTCGGAAGTGTGGGCCAAGGGAGGCGAGGGCGGCAAAGCACTAGCAGAAGCAGTGCTTGACACCATCGAAAAGGGCGAGGCCAACTTCCAACCACTTTACGATGTTGCCCTGCCCATAAGGGACAAAATTGCCACCATTGCCCGGGAAATATATGGCGCTGATGGCGTTGATTTCACCAAGGAAGCCGAGAACACCATGCGCCAGTATGCCAAGCTAGGGTTCGACAAGATGCCGATCTGCATGGCTAAAACCCAGTATTCCGTCAGTGATGACCCCACCCTACTAGGTCGTCCGCGGGGGTTTCGCATTACCGTGCGAGAACTTAGGGTTTCGCGCGGCGCCGGTTTTATTGTGGCACTCACGGGCGATATCATGACGATGCCTGGCCTACCCAAGGAGCCCGCGGCGGAGAAAATTGATGTCGATGCAGATGGCAAAATTTACGGCCTGTTCTAGATAGAAAAGACTGTCAGATAGGGGGATGAAGATGAAAGTCAGAGTAAGTGGCGAGAGCCTGGTGAGTTTTGTCGCCGATGCTATTGTGGTAAGTGCTTTCGAGGGAGCAGCAGCGCTCGACGGAGCAACCGAGGCTATCGATAAGGCGTCAAACGGCCTTATCAGCTCTGTTATGGCCAGCGGGGAATTTAAGGCCAAGTTAAACGAAGTAATAGTGCTTTACCCGATGGGACTTCAACTGCGTAAAATTGTCGTGGTAGGGCTTGGCAAGGCGGAGAAGCTTGATGTGGAGAGCCTGCGACAAGCCGGGGCGAGTGGAGTTAAGGCCGCGGTGCGTGGCAAAGTGTCCACGGTGGCGACCGGCCTGGCTATTGCGAGCTCTAGGGGCATCAGTGTAGAAGATGCTGTAGCCGCCTTTACTGAAGGCGCAATTCTCGGCACCTATACCTACGAGGCCATGAAAAGCAAGCCCGAAGACAAAGGCCCAGTCGAATTAGTAGTAGTTGATGACGACGCCAACCGTGCCCGTTGTATAGAAAAGGGTGTGGAGCGCGGCAGGGCCTTAGCCGAGGCTACTAATCTGGCGCGCGACTTAGTTAATGCCCCTGCCAATCACATGACACCCACGCACATGGCCGCGACCGCGACGAAAATAGCTGCGGAGGTAGCCCTATCTTGCGAGATTCTCGAGCAAAGCGATATGGAGCGCCTCGGTATGGGCGCCCTGCTTGGGGTGGCCCGGGGAAGTACGGAGCCGCCCAAATTGATTGTACTCCGGTACGAGGGCAACCCCGGCCAAGAGACCTTGGCCATAGTCGGCAAGGGAATTACCTTTGACAGCGGCGGTATTTCCATCAAGCCTGCCGAGGGCATGCACCTAATGAAAGACGACATGGCGGGTGGCGCTGCCGTACTTGGGGCCATGCAAGCTATCGGGCGGCTTAAGCCAAAAGTAAATATCCTAGGAATTGTGGCGGCGACGGAGAATATGCCTGCCGGCAATGCTCTAAAGCCTGGGGATGTCATCACGGCCATGACTGGAAAAACCATTGAAATCATCAGCACCGATGCGGAAGGGCGTCTAATTTTGGCCGATGCCGTGGCCTATGCCGTAAAACTCGGAGCCACGAAGGTTATCGACATCGCCACCCTCACGGGGGCCTGCGGAGTAGCCCTAGGCAATGTGTATTCGGCCTTGCTCTCGAACTGCGATGTCTTAGCGGCCGAGCTAAAAAATGCGGCAGCCCTCTCCGGCGAGCGTTTTTGGCCCATGCCCAACCACGACGAGTACCGCGAAATGATCAAAAGCCCCGTCGCGGACATTAAGAATAGCGGCGGTCGCTTAGGCGGCGTGATGACTGGCGGCCTCTTTATCGGCGAGTTCGTGAGCGGCACCCCCTGGGTTCACCTAGACATTGCCCCCACCGCCTATGTCGAAAGCGAAAAACACTACCAACCTAAAGGTGCCACCGGCGTCGCCACCCGCACCTTAATCTACATGGCGCTGTCGCACAGGGACGGAGGGAATGCGACACAGCCTAAGTAGTTGCTGCGGACGACTACTAGAATTTCGATCAAGGCAGTAGTAGGGGGCGAGAACGATGTTTCGTGGTCTAGCAATTATTGCGTTGGCTTACCTTGTGGGCTCCGCACTCTTTGGGGTTATCTATAGCCGACTGCTCAAGGGTCGAGATATCCGTAACACCGATAACCCCGGCGGCTCCGGTTCTATACGACAATATGGCTGGCCATTTGGCCTGCTCGTGGGTATTTCCGACTTACTCAAAGGCGTATTAGTGGCGCATATGGCCTACACTTACAGTGAAGACCCGCTGGTACTCCTCTTAAGCGCCACGGCCGTCGTGGCGGGGCACAATTGGCCCCTCTACTTTGGCTTTCGCGGAGGCGGTGGCCTGGCACCAGCCTTTGGCGTCACCATCTACCATTTTCCCCTCGAGTTTGCGCTGGGGCTAGTGCCTGCCTTGCTAGCCTACCTGCTCTATAAGTATACCGCCCTCCCCAGTTACCTGCCCTTTGTGGGCCCCGCACCGATACTTAGTGTGGCGGGCCTCACCACAGTCTTCTTTCTCGTGTGGCAGAGATATGGGTTTTACCCAGAGGCGGCCTTGCTGGTGGCGATGTTCATCCCGATCGCCGGTGGAGGATACGGTATGTACTCGCGTGACAAACAAAAACGCAAACAGCTCGCACGGTAACAGCATAGACGAGAAAGGCAAGACCCCACCCCGCGGTGAGATCTTGCCTTTCTTCTTGGCAAACATCGTAGAGCATTCGGCCCCTGTTAGAAATGCAACAGGAAGGACAGAATGTGCATAGTTGTTACTGTGGCTAAAGGGGCGAAGATGCTATGGGTGCGCTCATAGACAAAACCAAGCATAATCGCGCTCATGGGTACTATGACAAAGCTTTGGATTAGTGTGGCCGCGGCAAAATTGCCGCCAAGGAGCGCGGGAATTAAAGAGAAAAGTGCGGCCAATATTGTGGTGACACCGATGCTAAAGGCCGCGCCATGGTGCTGGCGTAAGGCGCCTTGTACCAAGCCGCGCCATAAAATCTCATGGAAAAGTGCCGAACTGACAGTTATATAGACAAGGTTTGTCAGGAGATCGACGGTGACAATGTTGAACCCGCTAGGCAGGGCCAAGGTGCCACAGAGGTAGAGCAGTAGCCCCGTCCAGATGCCTGTCCCAATCGCCGGCAGTACCCGCTTCATGGTGCAACCGAGGAAGTTGAGGGCATCGCCATAGGTATCGGCAATCCATAAGATGGCCGACATAGTCATTACGCGCCAGCCTAGCATGACGAGGGGGTGGAGGGCCAGGAGAAACACATAGGATTCGACCACCACATGAAGTAGGGCCAGCCCGAGAGGCCAGACTATTTTTGCGCCCTCGTGGCCGTAGGTGGCCTTTGGGTCATAGTCTTGCGTGACAAAGACGACCCCTGCCGCCACAGCGGCGAGCATGACCGCCAATATGGCCAAGCTCAAAATAAACTGGTCATGCGGGGGGTATTGCTTGGCTTCTGGGTTGTGGAGGGCGATGGGGAGCGCATCTGGCCCTTGCCATACGGTGCGCCGCGCTTGAATATAGGTCGCGCGCGCTCCCTCGGGACTAAAGAGGGCCACGCGGGCCACGCCGCGACGGGGCAAGAAAACTTTGCGCACGCCAAAGACTTCAAGTACGGGTTCTTCATGGGCAATAGTAGCCAAGAGGGCCATGGCTTCATCCATGGAATTTGGCAGTACCTCTTGGGCAATAAAGGTCTGCCCGCGCAGCACGGCGATCTCTGCGGGGTGGGCATGCAACACCAGCTGCTCGACGGGGAAAGACACCGCCTCGTCATTTCCAGAAAAATGTGCTGTTCCGCTGGCCAAAAGGACGAAAGCGGTGAGTTCGCCATGTCTGCTAGCCTCTACCATGACACCTCCCTCAGGATAGGAGAGATGTAAATGTCCGAGCGCGATTTCCCAGGGGTCAAAAATAAAACTTTGACCGATTTCTAAGGGCTCATAGGGAGTCCCCAGATCGGCAGGGATAATTAGCACGATCGTCATAGCCAGTATCGCAAAGGAAGCCACGACAGCAAGGATGTAGATGCTCTGCGCCACTCGGTTGCGCTTATGGGGGTTGCGTTGTTCAATCAAGACAGACACTCCTTTCGCAGCCACACATTTCTATTCGCTTTTTACAGGGGCAAACCCTCTCCCCTCAAACCAATTTGTCGGTCGCCACTCACGCCCGGCAATTCTCTGTGGCATGTCAATATACGGGGCGCGCATATTGACACTGACTGACGAATAGTCATAAGATTAGCTCAAGGGGGAGTGGCGCGTGTTAATTGCGATAAGCATTGGCAATACCCGTACGAACATCGGCTACCTTGATGAACGCGGCCGGGTGGTGTCCGTGATGGCGCAGGCGACAACTCGTCATGCCGATGAGTATTCCGGGCTAGCCAAGCAGCTAGCACCTCTGGCTAGGGTTGTCTGTGCCTCGGTCGTGCCGCAGGCCACAGAGGCGCTCAGGCAGGCCCTCTTGCCGCGCACCATGGAGGTGCTTGCGGTGCGTGATGACCTCGGCCTAGCTTTTGCCACGGTGAACTATGGGGAACTTGGCCCTGACCTTTATGTCAATGCCCTAGCTTCGCAATGGTTATGGGGGCAGGATTGTCTTAATGTTGATCTTGGCACGGGCTCTACTTTTTGTGTTATTAAGAGCGGTGTCTACTGTGGTACAGCCATTGTCCCTGGCATGGAGCTTTCTTTTACGGCACTGACGCGCCGCGCCGCACTGTTGTCGGAGGTGCCTTTGCAGAAACCATCCCGCGTTATCAATGTGACCACTGTAGAATGTTTGCAGGCAGGGATTTACTACGGTTATCTGGAGTTAGTGCGCGGTATGATTCGCCGTGTGCAAGAAGAACACGGGGCCTTGCGCGTCGTGCTGACGGGGGGCATTGGTGCCTTTTTGCAGGAGGATTTGCTTGACGTGGTAGACGCCTACGAACCCTATCTTTCTCTTACCGGTATTTGGGTGGCGGCCACCCATGCTCTGGCGAGTACCCTGCGGGACTCGACCCATTCTCTAGAATAGCTATACAGGCGTCTGGTATCCGAGAGGAACGAGAACGGAGGTAAACAGATGAAAATTTCTACACGGCAAATCGTTATTTCGGGATTGCTCACTGCTCTCACTGTTGTTTTAGGCGTAACCAATTGGGGGTTTCTGTTATTGCCGACCCCCGCGGGGGCAGCTACCTTTATGCATGTCCCGGTGATTATCGCGGGGGTGTTAGAAGGGCCGCTGGTAGGTGCCTTTGTGGGGCTTTTGTTCGGTCTTTTTAGCTTGCGATTTATGCCTGACCCCTTGGTAGTTATACCCGCGCGACTAGTCATCGGGCTCTTTGCCTGGCTAGCATTTCGCGGTGTACGGAAACTCACAGCACATTACCTGCCCGCTGAAAAGGGTTTGTTAAGTAGTTTAGGGCTGGCAGGCATTGTGGCCGGGGCTGCAGGCACTTTTGCCAATACCGCGGGGACTTTGTTGCTGGCGGTATGGCGAGGGTATATCACACCGGGAGCAGCCTGGACTATTGCCCTTACCCATGGCGTGCCCGAGCTGATCTTGGCGGGATTTGTAGTGGGGTCCCTGATGGTGGCCCTTCTCCCCTTGATTAAGCAAGGCAAGATTAAAGTCTAAAAGACAATCCGCCCGAGTTCCGCAGGACTCAGGCGGATTTTTATTCTTCATGTTCGGTGATGAGGCCGTAGGTAATGCTTTTCTCGCCATGACGATCCTTAATTTTGTCCATTACCGCTGCCACTTGGCGGCTCTTTTCACTATGCGGCGCAAAGATGTTAAGTTGCTCTTCACGTCTTCCTTCGCCCACGAGTTGATGCGCCGAAACACCGATGAGGCGCACCGGCCGGCCAGCAAAGTTAGCGTCGAATAGTCTTTGTGCCACGGCAAAAAGCTCGCTATCGATGTCGGTGGCTAGGCTTAAAGTTGTTTGGCGCGAATAGGTAGTGAAGTCAAGATAGCGCAGTTTAAGATGAACAACGCGGGCGCGTAACCCCTGCTTGCGCAAGCGGCGGCCCACTTTAGCCGCGAGAGACAAGAGCGAGGCTCTTAGGGCATCCACATCGGCTACGTCAATATCAAAGGTGTGCTCGTGGCCAATTGACTTTACCGCATCATGCCTCTCTACGGCGCGGTCGTCCTCCCCCCGGGCAAGATGCCAAATATGGCGCCCATTACTGCCAAGGCGCCTTTCCAAGGACGAAGCATCGCATTTTTGGATGTCGCCTATGGTTTTCAAGCCAAGTTTATGAAGCTGCGCCGCTGTTTTTTCACCTACGCCCCAAATTTTGCCCACCGGCAGCGGGGCGAGAAGGTCTTTGGCGTGTTGTTCGGGAATAACCACTAGCCCGCCGGGCTTCTTGAGGTCGCTCGCTAGTTTAGCGAGAAATTTATTGGTAGCTACCCCTAAGGAACAGGAGAGGTGTAGTTCAGTCCGCACGCGCTCTTGAATGGTCCGCGCCATATGGGGAGCGGTGCCAAATAGATTTTGCGAGTGAGTGACGTCTAAAAAGGCCTCGTCAATAGAAACGGGCTCAAAGAGAGGGGAGAAGTCAGCCATAATAGCAAAGACTTGTTGCGAGACTTCGCGATAGCGCCGCCCTCTGCCGCGCACAAAGATGCCGTGCGGACAACGGCGGTAAGCCTCGCTCAAAGACATGGCGGAGTGCACGCCAAATTTGCGGGCCTCGTAGGAGCAAGTGGACACGACGCCACGCTCATTGGGGGCCCCGCCGACAATCACTGGCTTGCCGCGCAGATGGGGGAAATCTAGCTGCTCCACGGACGCAAAAAAGGCGTCCATATCGAGATGAATAATCTGACGCATGGCGCTCTCTCCAAACATGTGTTTGCATTAGTATACACCTTGGGGATGCAAATGAAAAGCGAACGGAGAGATTAGGGGTGAGAGGGCAAGCTGCCGCGTGGAGAGAGAACATATTGCCAACTAGTCGTGGTAAAATAGAAGACAGACCAACATAAGCAGGTGACAAAGATGCTCATTTTTTCGCCTAAGCCGGGTACTGCCCAAGATGACGATGTACAAGCTGCCGCTCGTATCCTTAAAGAGGGCGGCGTAGTTGCTTTCCCGACCGAGACTGTCTACGGTCTCGGGGCTCGCTATAACTGCGAGATAGCCATTAAGAAGATTTTCGCCGCCAAGGGCAGGCCCAGTGACAACCCCCTCATTGTACACATTTCACATCCCCGCGAACTCGCCCTCGTGGCGCCCGAGTTCAGCACGACAGAAGAAAAGCTGATGATGACCTTCTGGCCGGGTCCGTTGACCCTTGTTCTTAATAAGCATGCGTCCATCTCTCCCCTCGTCACCGCTGGCCGCGACACCGTTGGCGTACGCATGCCGAGCCATCCCCTCGCGTTAAAGCTCATTGCTGCGACCGGCGTTCCCCTCGTGGCTCCTAGCGCCAACATTTCTGGTCGCCCCAGCCCCACTACGGCCCTGCACGTTGCGCAGGATCTAGCGGGGAGGATTGACGCCCTGCTCGACGGCGGTGAAACAATGGTGGGGCTTGAGTCAACGGTCGTAAGGGTCTTTCTCGATCGCATTGTCCTATTGCGGCCGGGCGCGGTAACCCGTACCATGCTGGAAGAGGTGACAAAACTCCCCGTAGTATTAGCGACAGAGACCGAGGGCGTTCCCGAGGCCCCTGGGATGAAGTATGTGCATTATGCTCCGGAGGCCAAGATTATTCTCTATCTAGAAGCCAGAAAAGGGGACATGGCGACCTTGCTCGAGGGTGAAGTGTCTACGGCAGTTATTGCCTACGCAGATACATTAGAGGGTTTACCCGCTACGGCGCACAAGTTTACGTTGGGAGAAAGGGGAAGTGTGGATTTGGCCGCGCGCAAACTTTATGCCTATTTAAGAGAAGCTGACAGTCTAGGGGTAGAGAGAATTTTGGTGGAAGGAATTGAAAGCATAGGCCTCGGTGAGGCGGTGATGAATCGCCTCTACAAGGCTGCCTTTCGCGTTATAGGAGGCCAAGTATGAATATTCTTTTCGTCTGTACAGGTAACACCTGCCGTAGCACCATGGCGGAAGCCATGTTTAGGCGTGACGGCACGCACCAAGTGCGCTCAGCAGGCGTGGCTGCCGAAACTGGGGCCAAGGCCTCGCGTGGGGCAATTGCGGTCTTAGGCAAGAGGGGGATCGACCTAGCCGAGCACCGGGCGCAAATGGTCACGGATGAATTGGTGCAGTGGGCAGAAATTATTCTTACGATGACTAAGCGACACAAGGAAGTAGTATGCGAGCGTTTCCCTTCCGCTCTGGGGAAGATCCATACTATCAAAGAGTTCGCGTTGAGCGAGGCGGATAAACAGGCGGTAACTGCTAGGCTCCATGCGCTTTATGCGTCTGTGGATGAGAAGAGGCGTCAGTTTGCTGCCAAAAACTCCCCTAATATTGCCGACTTGCAAACTAGGCGCAGCGAGCTACTCGCCGAGTTACAAGCGGTGGAAGAGAAATTGGTGGAACGACAAGGGCAACTGAGAGAACTACTTTACCTTGAAAGGCAAGAGATTGAAAAGGTAGAGGCCTTCTTAGCCTCATCCGACGTGGCCGATCCCTTTGGGCAAGGGGAAGACATTTACCTGCAAAGTGCGGAAGAAATAGAGTTGCTCTTGGCTCAGGTTGGGGAAAAGCTAAAAGGTAGCCCCTGAGGCAGCTCTCCTATCCTAGCTTATGATAAAATAAAGATTGGATTTTTAGTTTGGCAGGTAAGGGCAGGTGTTAAGCAGTGAGAATCTCTCTCGGGTGTGACCACGCGGGATACTCCCTCAAACGAGAAGTTATGGACCATCTCGCGCGGCTAGGACATGAAACTCTCGATCGCGGCTGTTTCAATGAACTTTCCGTCGACTATCCGGATTTTGCCGCCTTAGTTTGCGATGATGTAGTCAACAGAGAAGCTTGCCTTGGCATATTAATTTGTGGTTCGGGCATCGGCATGTCAATTGCCGCCAACAAACGGCATGGCGTGCGCGCGGCTCTCTGTCACGACACCTATTCAGCCAAGATGTCGCGCCAACATAATGACGCCAATATTTTATGCCTGGGGCAAAGAATCGTGGGCGTTGGTTTGGCGCTTGAAATTGTCACGGCTTGGTTGCAGAATGAGTTTGCGGGCGGTAAGCATACTTTGCGCCTGCAAAAAATTATGGAGCAAGAAACAGCTAACAAGACATGTAGAGGAGCGGATGATAATGAGTTTAAAGTTAATTGACCCCGAGATCGCCCAAGTGCTAAACGAGGAGCTCGAACGTCAGCAGCATCACTTAGAGTTGATTGCCTCTGAGAATTTTGTTTCGCGGGCCGTACTAGAAGCGATGGGGTCAGTGCTGACCAACAAGTATGCCGAAGGATACCCTGGCAAGCGCTACTATGGCGGGTGCCAAGTCGTAGACAAGGCCGAAGATTTGGCGCGTCAGCGGGTGCTGCGTATCTTTGGGGGCGACCACGCCAATGTGCAACCGCACTCCGGCGCGCAGGCCAATATGGCCGTTTACTTTGCCTGCTTGCAGCCCGGTGACACGGTGCTCGGCATGAATCTTTCCCATGGGGGGCATTTGACCCATGGCAGTCCCGTCAATTTCTCGGGGCAACTCTACAATTTCGTTTCGTACGGGGTCGATGCAGCAGGCTTTATCGACTACAACGAAGTGGAACGACTTGCTCTGGAACATAAACCAAAGCTCCTCGTGGCTGGGGCCAGCGCGTACCCACGCAAGATAGATTTTAAGCGTCTCAAAGAGATTGCCACCTTGTCTGGCGCATTATTTATGGTGGACATGGCCCATATTGCGGGGCTTGTCGCCGCTGGTCTGCATGAGAATCCCATTCCTTTCGCCGACTTTGTTACTTCTACCACGCATAAGACGCTTCGCGGGCCGCGCGGCGGCCTGATCATCTGCACGGCAGAATGGGCCAAGGCCATCGACAAAGCAGTCTTTCCGGGCATGCAGGGAGGGCCGCTGATGCATACAATCGCTGCTAAGGCCGTAGCTTTCCAAGAGGCCCTTATGCCAGAGTTTGCCTCATATCAAGGGCAGGTAGTTTTAAATGCCAAAGCATTGGCCGAGGGCCTCATTAAACGTGGTTTTGTCCTTGTTTCAGGCGGGACCGACAATCATCTTATGCTCGTCGATGTACGCAGCAAGGGCCTCACCGGCAAGAAAGCGGAAAAAATTCTCGACAGCGTGGGCATAACGGTGAACAAGAACACCATCCCCTTCGACCCCGAAGGTCCCTTTACTACGAGCGGCATTCGCATTGGTACCCCCGCCATGACTTCGCGCGGGATGACAGAGAGTGCTATGGCCCGGATTGCCGACCTACTGGCTGATGCTTTAGAGAATAGTGCCGATGAAGTCGTGCTCGCGGGCGTAAGGAAGGGCGTTGCCACCTTGTGCGCGGAGTTTCCGCTTTATGCGTAGCGAAAACAATGTCTACTTGCTCGATCATCCTCTTATCCAGCACAAACTGACTTTTATCCGGGACAAACATACCGGCGCCAAAGAGTTTAGAGAATTAGTAGACGAAGTAGCCATGCTCCTAGCCTACGAAGTGACGCGCAATTTGCCCTTAGAAGATGTAGTTATCGAGACGCCGGTAGCTAAAACGGCAAGCAAAGTCCTCTCCGGCAAAAAGCTCGGCATTGTGCCTATTCTTAGGGCAGGGCTGGGCATGGTCAATGGGCTCTTGCGCCTCGTCCCTACGGCGAAAGTGGGCCATATTGGCCTGTACCGCGATCCAGAGACCCTTTGCCCAGTTGAGTACTATGCCAAATTGCCCCCGGATGTCGCGGAAAGAGAACTGATCGTCCTCGACCCCATGCTGGCCACTGGTGGCTCGGCTGTGGCCGCCATAAATTATCTCAAAGGCAAGGGCGCGACAAGCATTAAGTTAATGTGCCTCATAGCTGCGCCAGAGGGCATCGCCACCGTGCACGCGGCGCATCCCGAGGTAGAGATCTATACGGCAGCCATAGACTCACATCTTAATGAGCATGCCTACATCGTGCCGGGCCTCGGCGATGCCGGCGACAGGCTTTTTGGCACCAAATGACAAGGCTCGGCTGGGACGAATATTTTATGGCCATCACCAAGGTGGTGGCCGAACGCAGCACCTGTTGCCGACGGCAAGTTGGCGCGCTGATCATGTATGACCGTCGCATCCTTACCACCGGCTACAATGGTGCACCTTCTGGTTTGCGCCACTGCACAGACATTGGCTGCCTGCGGGTAGAGCGGGGCATTGCCTCCGGAGAACGCCACGAGCTTTGTCGCGGCATGCATGCTGAACAAAACGCTATTATACAAGCGGCATCGTCTGGGGTTTCCATTCGCGGGGGCACGCTTTACACCACTCATTTCCCCTGTGTCATGTGTGCCAAAATGATCATTAACGCCAAGATTGCCCGTGTTGTGTTTGGCGGCGATTACCCAGATCGCTTAAGCCAAGAGCTGCTGTCTGAAGCGGGCCTGCTGGTAGAACGTCTCAGGGAAGATGATTTAGCATAGTAGAAATTGTCGTAGCTGTTACGAAAGGTGGAGCAAAGCTTGACGATTAAAGTATTTACGGTCTTTGGCGTAAGGCCAGAGGCGATTAAGATGGCCCCCGTCATAACGGAACTCGCCAAGCGCCCTGAATTTGCTGTCGCCGCTTGCGTCACCGGGCAGCATCGCGCCATGTTAGACCAAGTGCTGCGCCTGTTCCAGATTGAGCCGCGGTATGACTTAAATATTATGCGCGACAGGCAGACCCTGCCGGAGACCTTTTCTCGTGCCGTACTAGGGCTAGACGGTATCTTTCGTGAGGACAGACCAGATATCATCCTCGTACATGGCGATACCCTCACCACCTTTGCCGCTAGCCTTGCCGCCTTTTTTAACCAAGTGCCCGTAGGCCATGTAGAGGCAGGGCTGCGCACTCACCATAAGTACTTGCCCTTCCCCGAAGAAATGAATCGCAAGCTCACCGGCGTATTGGCCGATGTGCACTTTGCGCCCACTTTAACCTCGCGCCATAACTTGCTACGCGAAGGGGTCAAGGCCGAGAGCATCTACGTTACCGGCAATACCGTTATCGACGCCCTAGCGACCACGGTCCGAGAACAATATCAATTTCACTCTCCCGCCCTTAAAGCCCTACCCCTATCTCGTCGCGTGTTGCTCGTCGAGGTGCATCGCAGGGAGAACTGGGGCGAGCCCATGGCCGAGATGTGCCAGGCGCTACTAGATATCGTGGCCGAGTTTGCCGATGTCGAAATAGTATTCCCCGTGCACCTGAATCCAGTTGTGCGCGAGGTAGTAATGCCGCTTCTCGCCGGTCAGGAGAGAATACATCTCCTTGATCCCCTTGATACCGATGATTTTCATAACTTGATGGCGAAAAGCTACCTTATTCTTACCGACTCTGGTGGCCTGCAGGAAGAAGCGCCGGCACTCGGGGTTCCGGTACTGGTGATGCGCAATAATACTGAGCGTCCTGAAGCTGTCGAGGCGGGGACGGTAGTCGTAGTAGGCACCTCGCGACAGGGCATTGTCCAGCAAGCCAGGCATTTGCTCGGATCAAGGGAGCCCTACTTGGCCATGCAGAACGCAGTCAACCCCTATGGCGATGGCCAAGCCTCGCGTCGCGTGGCCGAGGGTTTGCTACACCACTTTGGCCGTTGCGTGGAAAGGCCCGTAGAGTGGAGCTATAAAAAGTGAATGAATTTCAAGTTAACTTTTTCACTTTGCAGGTAACGAAAATTTCTCGTAGAAATCACCAAAGACAGTGCACATTGTATACACGGCTTGGGCAAGATGAGTAAGCGCTCTGGCTATGAACTGCTGTCCCTCGTCACGCAAATTGGGCTCATAGTGGTAATGACGGTAGCTATCGGGGCTTATGTTGGCCTGTGGCTTGACAACCGCCTAGCGACAGGAGTAGTATTCACTTTGCTAGGGCTCGTGGTGGGTATCGGGGGAGCCTTGTGGAATGTCTACCGAACGATTGAAGGGTTTTTCCGCGAGAGAAAGGATGAATGAGTTGGATGACCCCTTGGTACTCGAGCGCGAACTGCGGGGGCGCATTGTCGTCATTATTCTTGCTCTCGGTACGGCCTCACTTCTTTTTTCCGCTTGGCAAGTAGCGCTAGGGCTACTTTTGGGCGGCATTGGCGCTATTGTCTATATGCGGCTCTTGGTGCTTGACGTCTTTGCGCTGACCCGTGAGAAAAATCCCCTCATTGCCACACGTGTTGCCCGGCGTACATTTGTTAAGCGCATGATGTTAATAACCCTCGTACTTATTGTGCCGGTCTTTAACCCTTGGTTCAATTTTGCAGCAACGGCCATCGGAGTTCTTTCCCTAAAAATGGCCATTTATCTCGGGGAGCTTGTGCATTTCCTAAATAACAGACACAAATAGCGAGGTGTGGTAGAGAAGATGTTAGAAGTCGAGTCAGCAGTTATCTTTCGGATCTTCGGTGTCCCCGTGCCGGACTTCGTTGTCGTCACTTGGGTGGTCATGGCCTTTGTCGTGTTTTTTGCCTACATGGCCACGCGCAGACTGCAGGCCGTGCCCCGTGGTGCGCAAAATGTGGCCGAAATGATGATGTCCTACTTTGAGTCTATGGTCGTCGACATGATGGGGAAGTCGGGCGTAGCTTACATTCCGCTCATTGCGACTATCGGTATTTTCACCTTGACCCTCAATATGTCGGGGTTAATCCCCTTTGTCACCAGTCCCACCACGCGCCTAGATACTACTTTGGGCCTAGCCGTTTTAGTTTTTTTCGTCGCCCATGGCACTGCTATTCATCGCAAGGGTGTCGGGGCCTATTTGAGGGCCTACATAGAGCCCTACCCGATTATGCTGCCGATGAACATCATTGGCGAACTTGGCAAGGTATTGTCGCATGGGTTTCGTCTTTACGGCAATATGTTTGGCGGGCTGGTTATGACCTTTGTGTTCTATCAGTTGGTGCCATGGGTAGTGCCAGGAATTCTCAATATGTGGTTCGGTGTGTTTGTGGGTGTGGTGCAATCGCTGGTCTTTACCTTGCTAGCGGTTGCCTATATACAAGTCCAAGCGGAGTAAATCCGCCAATTTGAAAGGGGGAAAATTGAATGTCTGATGTAACTTTTTGGGGGTATGTCATTGTCATCGCTGCTGTTTTTATCGGCTCTGGTCTAGCATTAATCGCCGGTATCGGCCCTGGTATTGGTCAGGGATATGCCGCGGGCAAGGCCGTTGAAGCCATTGCGCGTCAGCCAGAGGCTGAAGGCAAGATTCGTACTTACTTGATTCTAGGCGATGCCATTGCGGAATCTACCGGTATTTATTCCTTGGCCATTGCATTGTTTATGATTCTTATGTTTGCCCGCCCGTTGTTTAATCTTATTATTGCGAGATAGCATTGTTGGACTGTGTCAAGAAGCGGGGGAGTGAAGGCTCATTCTCTTCTTGGCACAGGTTCTACTTAAGAAGGAGTGGTCGGGATGCTGAACCCGTTGTATATGATTCAGATGCTCCTGAACTTTTTCGTACTCATGGGTTTACTCACCTACCTTTTGTACAAGCCGGTGCGTAAAGTCATGGCGGAAAGGTCCGCGGGCATTGAGCGGGCCCTTAATGATGCCGCTCTCGCGCGGGAAGAAGCCGAGAGCATGCGTCAAACTTTTGCGAGCGAAATGGCGCAGGCGCGGGCAACTAGCCAGCGCATTATTGAAGAGGCCACCAAACATGGCCAAAAGATTAAAGATGAACTAGTTGCCGAGGCGCGCGAAGAGGGTGTGCGCATCGTGCAGCGAGCACAGGCTGAGGTGCAACACGAGGTGGGCAAGGCCATGGCCATGCTTAAAGATCACGTGTTAGATTTAACCATTAGTTCGGCCGCCGCCGTCATCGGCCGCGAAATCAACCCGGTCACACATCGCCAGCTTATTTCCGACACCCTGCAAGGGATGGGCAGGCAGTAATGGCCGGCGAAACACTGGCTACGCGCTATGCTCTGGCTCTCTTTGGTGTGGCCACCGAGCGCAGCATAGTAGATGAGGTGCGTGAGGATCTCTTCGCTTTTTCAACCATACTAAAAGATAAGATGGCGAATCTTCTCTTTTCTCACCCACGGGTGACTAAAGAGAGGCGTAAATCCATCGTCGACAAGCTCTCCCTTGGCTTTAAAGATGTCTCCGTAGATTTTCTCAAGTTACTTATTGATAAGGGGCGCGAGTCAGAGCTCCATGCCATAGCCGAAGCCTTTACGAAACTTTCGCAAGTGGCCAAGGGCGAAATCCATGCCCTCGTGCATAGTGCCACCCCCTTAACAGAGGATGAAGTGAAAAATCTTAAAGCCAAACTCGGGGAGCCACATAAAGTGGTGCTAGACCTGCGTTTAGACCCTAGCCTCCTAGGTGGACTCACCGTACAGGTAGGCCATGTGGTATACGATGGCAGTGTCATGGCCCGCCTCAAGACTCTAAAAACACAGCTGGCAAAAGTAGAAGTCAGGATTGTAGAGGTGAAAGATATTGCGCCTTAAACCAGAAGAAATTAGTTCCATTCTGCGGCAAGAGATAGAGAATTATCGGTCGCAAATCGAAGTGGCCGAGGTGGGCACCGTTCTAACGGTGAGCGATGGTATCGCTCGCGTTTACGGGCTAGACAATGTTATGTCCAGTGAACTGGTGGAGTTCCCAGGTGCCGTTTTTGGTGCGGTACTCAATCTTGAAGAGGACAATGTCGCGGTGGCTATCTTTGGCTCCGATGTAGGGATCAAAGAGGGCGATACCGTTAAACGCACAGGCCGCATCGCCTCCGTGCCCGTCGGGGAAGCTCTCCTCGGCCGCGTTGTCAGCCCCCTTGGGCTACCTCTCGATGGCAATGGCCCGATAGTCACCGACAAGTACCGCCCAGTAGAAGTTATCGCGCCGGGTGTTATTGAGCGTAGACCAGTAGACACACCGCTTCAGACCGGGCTCAAGTCTATCGACTCGATGATCCCTATCGGTCGCGGACAACGCGAGCTTATTATTGGCGACCGTGGCACAGGCAAGACAGCCATTGCCGTAGACACCATTATCAATCAAAAAGGGCAGGGAGTTATCTGCATCTATGTGGCCATTGGTCAAAAGGCGTCGACGGTGTCGCGCATTGTCCGCACGCTAGAGAGCCATGGGGCACTTTCTTACACCATCGTCGTATCTTCCACAGCAGCTGATAGCGCTACCTTGCAGTTCTTAGCACCTTACGCCGGCTGTGCCATGGGCGAATATTTTATGCATGCCGGTCGAGATGTCTGCGTAATCTACGACGACCTCTCTAAGCATGCCGTGGCTTACCGCGCTATGTCGCTCTTGATTAGGCGCCCGCCCGGCCGCGAAGCCTATCCGGGGGATGTGTTCTACTTGCATTCTCGTCTCTTAGAGCGTGCCGCATGTCTATCTAAAGAGCATGGCGGTGGTAGTCTTACCGCGTTACCCATTATCGAAACACAGGCAGGCGACGTTTCCGCCTACATCCCCACGAATGTCATTTCTATCACCGATGGTCAGATTTTCTTGGAAGGCGACTTGTTCTATTCCGGCATTCGCCCTGCGGTCAACGTTGGTCTATCTGTTTCCCGCGTGGGTAGCAAGGCGCAAATCAAGGCCATGCGTCAAGTAGCAGGCCGACTACGCCTTGAACTCGCACAGTATCGTGAGTTGGCAGCATTTGCGCAGTTTGGTTCGGAGTTAGACAGGGCCACGCAAGCGCGTTTGGCACGCGGCGAGCGCTTTACGGAGCTCCTCAAGCAAGGTGAAAACGTTCCCATGCCTATTGAGGAGCAGGTAGTCAGCATCTACCTCGGTGTTAACGGACATTTAGACAGTGTCGAAGTCAAGCGAGTAGTAGGTTTCGCGCAGGAGTTCTTGCGCGTCATGAGGGATAAACATGTGGCAATTCTCTCGGCTATTCGCGAAGAAAAAGCACTTAGCCCAGAGACGACCAAGGCTCTCGATGCGGCCATAGCCGAGTTTAAGCGCTTGTTTTCTTAAGAGGGGGTGAGTTATAGTGGCCACCTTGCGCGATATTCGTCGCAGAATTCGTAGCGTGAAAAACACGCAACAGATAACTCGTGCCATGAAGATGGTCTCGGCTGCTAAACTTCGCCGAGCCCAAGCTACCCTTATCTCCGCGCGCCCCTATGCTCTCGCCATGCAGGAGGTACTACGGCGCGTCGCCGCCCGCACCGATGAAGGCCTGCATCCTTTCTTAGTGAAACGAGAAGGAAAACGGCGTGCCTACCTAGTAGTTACGGCCGACAGGGGCCTGTGTAGTGGATTTAACGCCAACCTTATCCGCAAAGCAGTAAAGGTAATGCAGGAAAAGGGCGACGAACTGCCCATGATTTTTGCCGTAGGGCGCAAAGGGCGCGATTACTTCAAGCGTCGCAAATATCCCCTCGTGGGCGACTTTACGGGGCTTGGGGATAATATCTCCTTTAAGCAGGCCAAGGCTATTGGCGAGACGCTGCGCGATCTCTACCTTGCTAACCTCGTCGATGAAGTCTGGATGGTATATCCTCACTACATCAATCCTGTCGTGCAACGGCAGGAGGCCGTACAGATTCTGCCGATAGTGGGGTCACACGCAGAGAAGGACACGCTTGGGGCAGAGTACCTCTTTGAGCCAAGCTCAGACGAAGTCCTCGAGCATCTGTTGCCGCGGCACATCAATACCTTGGTCTATCGCACCCTGCTCGAGGCAAAAGCAGGTGAGCATGGTGCACGCATGACGGCCATGGATGCGGCCACTAACAATGCGGACGACATGATTAAAAGATTAACCCTGAAATATAATCGTGCACGGCAAGCCAGTATTACCCGGGAAATTTCGGAGCTGGTAGCCGGCGCGGAAGCGCTCAAGTAAGGAGGCCTCGCTGTGAACAAGGGAAAGATCACACAAGTAATGGGCCCGGTCATCGACGTCAAGTTTTCTCCGGGCAGACTACCTAACATTCTCAATGCCCTCACGGTGAGCAGTGTTAATCCCGCTGGGCAAGAGATCGTCCTCGTTGTAGAAGTAATGCACCATGTCGGTGATAATGTGGCTCGCTGCGTGGCCATGGCCTCTACCGATGGATTGGTGAGGGGCATGGAGGTTGTTGACACAGGCAAATCCATCGCCGTCCCCGTGGGTCCGCAGACCTTGGGCCGTCTCTTTAATGTCCTTGGGGAGCCCATCGATGGCAAGGGGCCGCTTAATGCCCCCACCTTGCATCCCATCCACCGGGCGGCACCTCTGCTCGAGGAGCTTAGCCCGGCAGAAGAAATTCTTGAGACCGGCATCAAGGTCATCGACCTCTTATGCCCCTACTCCAAGGGCGGCAAGATTGGTCTTTTCGGGGGAGCCGGCGTCGGCAAGACCGTGGCCATCCAAGAACTCATCCACAACATCGCCATTGAGCATGGCGGATACTCTGTATTCGCCGGAGTGGGGGAGCGCACGCGCGAAGGAAATGATCTTTATCTCGAAATGACAGAGTCTGGTGTTCTCAGTAAGACCGCACTGGTCTTCGGCCAGATGAATGAGCCGCCCGGAGCGAGAATGCGCGTCGGTTTGACCGGACTCACCATGGCCGAGTACTTTCGTGATGAAGAGGGGCGCGATGTGTTGCTCTTTATCGATAATATCTTCCGTTTTGTCCAAGCAGGGGCTGAGGTTTCAACTCTCCTTGGTAGAATGCCCTCCGCGGTAGGTTACCAGCCGACGTTAGCCACTGATGTAGGTCAATTGCAGGAGCGTATTACCTCCACCAAGAAGGGCAGTATCACTTCGGTGCAAGCCATCTATGTGCCGGCCGATGATCTCACTGATCCCGCACCGGCCACGACCTTCGCCCATCTTGACGCCACTACGGTTTTGTCGCGTGCCATCTCTGAGCTTGGCATCTACCCCGCGGTTGATCCCCTAGAGTCCACTTCGCGCATCCTCGACCCGCGCGTTCTCGGGCAGGAGCACTACGACGTCGCCCGTGGCGTACAGGCCGTGTTGCAGCGCTACAAGGAACTGCAAGATGTGATCGCCATTCTCGGCATGGATGAGTTGAGCGAAGATGATAAACTTGTCGTATCACGTGCGCGCAAAATACAGCGTTTCCTCAGTCAGCCTATGTTCGTCGCTGAGGTCTTTACTGGCCTCTCCGGCCAATATGTGCCGGTGCGCGAAACAGTGCGCGGCTTTGCCGAAATTCTCGCCGGCAAACATGATGCCTTGCCTGAAGATGCCTTCCTCATGGTCGGCGCCATTGAGCAGGCCGTGGTGAAGGGGCAGCGCATTCTCGCGGAAAGCGGCGAGCAATAATGAGAAAGATGTGGGTGGAGGTAGTAACCCCGGAGCGCAAAGTAGTGAGCCAGGAGTGCATCATGGTAAGTGCCCGCGCCTTAGATGGCGATATTGGCATCTTGCCGGGCCATATCCCCTTGGTCACCGTGATTGTGCCGGGAGTGCTGCGCATCAAAGACGAACAGGGCGAGCTCAAAGTGGCCCTGAGCGCCGGTTTTCTCGAAGTTGGTGCAGACCACAAAGTTACGATTCTCGTCGAAACGGCCGAAATTGGCAACGAGATCGATGTTGAGCGCGCGCGCCGCGCGAGGGCCCGCGCCGAGGAGCGACTTGCGCTTAAAGGCAGCCCAGAGGTTGATTTTGTGCGCACTGAAGTAGCTTTGCGTAAAGCCATTGCCCGCATACAAGCGGCTGGCGAAGAATAATGAGCGATAAAATTGAGCGTGAGGCCCTCTCTAAGTATGCGCGGCGCTGTGAACTACGGCGCACCTTGCTACGAGAGGGCCACGGTGGGAGCCCTGTACTCAGGCGGAAAGAACGCCTTGCCCATCTCGGGCAACTGCGCGAGCGGGTAGCTTGGGCTTTAACACTGTCAGAGCTAGACCCAGGCTTGGTGCGCGCTGATTTTCTTGTCTTGCTCGATGCACGGAAGATCGAGAATCTACTAGTTCGCTCAGACTACCTAGGTCGTGCGATGGCCTATGTGCAAGCTGCGGCGCAGGGCGGAGTACCTTTTTCTGTCGTTAACTCCCCCGACTTTACGGGTGATGTGGTATTGGCTCTGGTGAGCAGGGTAGAAGATCCTCGGTGAGGTAAAATTGCCAAGCATAAAGCCCTCCCAGATGACCCTAACCGTGGTCAAAGGGAGGGAGTAGTCATGCCTAATTAAGGCTGTCGCGGTGAGTCAGCGAGGGGGGAATTTTGTGGCAACTATATTGGTGCGCGGAGGCATGCCGTTAAGGGGAAAAATAGAAGTCAGCGGTGCGAAAAATGCGGTGTTGCCGCTCTTGGCGGCCTCTTTAATGGCAACTGACGGCACAACCAAGCTCGAGTCGGTACCAAGGCTCAATGATGTTTCTACCATGCTCGAAGTAATCTCGCATCTCGGCGGTACAGTCAAGTCGCTAAGCGAAGAAATTGAGATTGATTGTCAAAACCTAAACGGCAATGACGCACCCTACAATCTCATCAGTCAAATGAGGGCATCCGTACTCATTATGGGCCCTCTGCTCGGGCGGCTTGGCAAGGCCAAGGTGAGCTTGCCGGGGGGCTGCGCCATTGGCACTCGCCCCATCGACCTACATCTTAAAGGTTTTTCTTTGCTCGGGGCGGATATCGTCGTCGGTCACGGCTTTGTCGAAGCCACGGCGAAAAGCCTGGTCGGTAACACCATTTACTTGGACTATCCCAGTGTCGGAGCTACCGAGAACATTATGATGGCCGCCTGCTTTGCGGAGGGGGTATCCATCATTCAAAATGCGGCCGAGGAGCCAGAGATAGTAGATTTGGCCTGCTTTATCAATTGCATGGGGGGGCGGGTAGATGGTGCAGGCACGGATACCATCGTCATACATGGGCGTAAATCCTTCCGTGCTCCACATTACCGAGTAATACCCGATCGCATCGAGGCGGGCACCTACATGATGGCCGCGGCCATCACCGGCGGGGATTTGTTGATTGAGAATATCATTCCCGAGCACGTAGTAAGTCTGACCGCTAAATTGCGGGAAGTAGGAGTGCAGATCGAGGTGCTCGGTGATAGTATGCGCGTCTTAGGTAATGGCCACATCGCTCCCGTTGATGTAAAAACTTTACCCTATCCCGGCTTCCCCACCGACATGCAGCCCCAGATGATGGCTCTTCTCTGCAAGGGAGAGGGCACTAGCATGATTACCGAAACTGTCTTTGAAAACAGGTTTATGCATGTGCCTGAGCTGCGTCGCATGGGAGCGCAGATTCGGACTGAGGGACGCAATGCCGTTATTAAAGGTGTCCCCCAGCTTTCTGGGGCCCCCGTTGCAGCCTCCGACCTGCGTGCGGGTGCGGCTTTAATCTTAGCCGGACTAGCTGCGCAGGGCGTCACAGAAATTAGTGGCGTGGCCCATATCGAACGTGGTTATGGGGATATTGTGGGCAAATTACAACAAGTTGGGGCTGACATCGACAAGAAAGAGTGAGTGGGAGAGATCCCTTCTGGCTTGTCTAGCCCATCCGCCCGGTGATGTAGGCCTCTGTACGCGTATCCTGTGGGTGGAGAAAGAGCTCTTTCGTCGTGCCAAACTCAATAAGTTCACCATTTAAGACAAAGGCCGCCTGCTGGGACACCCGGGCGGCCTGTTGCATATTGTGGGTGACAATAATAATCGTATACTCGCGACTTAGCTCTGCGAGTAACTCCTCCACATGCATAGTGCTAATGGGGTCAAGAGAGGCACAGGGCTCGTCCATAAGGAACACCTGAGGATTTACCGCTAGGGCCCGTGCAATGCACAAACGCTGCTGTTGACCACCCGAAAGCGACGTGCCCAATGTGTGCAACCTATCCTTGACTTCATCCCACAGAGACGCCCGGCGTAGGCAGGCTTCCACCTGGTCGGCGAGGGCTGTCTTGGCGGTGGTGCCATGTAGGCGGATGCCCAAAGCGACGTTTTCGAAAATTGACAAATGGGGGAATGGATTTGGTTTTTGAAAAATCATGCCGATGCGGCGGCGCAGCTCTACAGGGTCTGTCTGCTTAGCGTAGACACTTTCCTCGCCGAGCAAAATTTGGCCCGAAACCTTAGCTCCGGAATAGAGATCATGCATGCGATTAATGCTGCGCAAAAGCGTAGTCTTTCCGCAGCCGGAGGGGCCAATAAGGGCAGTAACTTCAGCGGCGCGCGCCGTCAAGGAGACATTGTGCAACACCTGTTGGCGGCCAAAGCTGACCGACAAATTTCGCAAACTCACACTCTGCGCCATGCTACATGCCCTTCTTTCTGTTTCCGAAGCTAACCAGCGCCTGGGAGACAATATTTAAAACAAGTACGATAGTGACCAAGACCAGGGCTGCTCCCCAGGCCTGCGACTGCCAATCGGGAAAAGGTGAAATTCCATAAGTATAAATTAGTACAGGCAAGGATGCCGCGGGCTGAGCTAGGTTCTCCAGCCAAAAACGACTAGTCAAAGCTGTGAGTAGGACCGGTGCGGTTTGGCCAGCCGCTAAAGCAATAGCCAACATAACGCCAACGGTCAGTCCGCCCGCTGCTGTGGGTAAAATAAGCATGCGCACGGTTTGTTGCTTGGTGGCTCCTAGCGCATAGCTGGCTTCGCGCCAGTTTGATGAAACGGTGGCAAGCATGGTTTCAGAGGATAAAGTAATGAGCGGAGTCATCATGACTCCTAGGGCAATGCCGCCTGCCAAGGCAGAATACGTTCGTGTCGGCAAGACCAATAAGGTGAAAACAAATAGTCCGATAATCAAGGAAGGTACTCCGCTGAGTACGCGGCAAGCAAAACGCGTCAAGGAGGCCAGCCTACTGTGGGGATGTTGATCGAGGAAAATGGCCGCCGTAATCCCCCAAGGCACAGCAAGCAAGGCACCTATGCCAATCATAATAGCGCTACCAATGAGCGCGTTGCCAATGCCACCCCCGGCTTGACCAACTGGAGTAGGCAAGCTAGTTAAAAAGGTTAAGCTAATAGCGCCTAATCCCCTGCGAGCGATAAAGTACAAAATAAGTCCAAGAACGAAGGCGCTCGTGGCTGAGAAAATACCGCAAACAATTTCGGCTAGTAAGCCATATATTTTGCGTCTGGGGCTACTTGCCATGGGCGTGACCTCCTTGTTCAGTCGGGACCGGTGCAGGGCGATACGCCAGCCAGATCGCGGCCATATTTACGAGAGAGGTAATAATAAAGAGCCATAGTCCTAGCAAGAGCAGGGATGACAATTGCAGATCGAAGGCTTCAGGAAACTCGTTGACAATCAGGGAGGCAGCTGTCTGGGCAGGTGCCAGCAGGGAGATTGGCAGACGATTGGCATTGCCAATGACCATAGTGACAGCCATGGCCTCCCCGATGGCCCTCCCCAGTCCCAAGAGTAAGGCACCCATAATGCCAGTCTTGCTGTTGGGCAGCACTACCCGCACTATCATTTCCCAGCGCGTAGCTCCGAGCGCAAAGATGGCCTCGCGCAGATCAAGCGGTATCCCACGCATCACTTCGCGCGTCAAGGCAGTGATGGTGGGAAGAATCATGATGGCGAGGAGAAGGCCCGCGGTGAGTACGCCAACCCCCAGTGATGGGCCACGGAAGATGGGTAAAAAGCCAAAATTCTGTTCCAGAAAGGCACCCGGCCCAGTTCGTATCCACGGGGCGAGGACAAAAAGTCCCCATAATCCATACACGACGCTTGGTACGGCCGCGAGAAGTTCCACCGCAAAAGAAATTGGCCTGCGCAAGTAACTGGGGGCAAGTTCGTTAACATACACGGCTGTCGCGACACCTAGTGGTCCGGCAATCATTAGGGCTAGTAGGGCGGTAACAAGGGTGCCGAGCATCACCGGCGCGGCCCCGTATAAATTTTGTACAGGATCCCAGGCTGTAGAAATGAGGAACCCGAGGCCAAAGGTGCTCATGGCGGGCCAAGCCCCGCGCAGTACCACCCAGAAGATGCCCCCGACAAGAGCAAGTAGTAGCGCCGCTGCCAGTGCAGTTACGAGTGGGAAGAGTCCTTCGCTACTTTTGGTGTGCGAGGTTAGCTTTTTTGTTAGCATACTGTAGTCCCCCCAAGCTTAGTAAACGAATTCCTTGACAGTGCGAAGTTTGGGATGCCCTTGCCAAAAGGCACGGCATCCCAGACTTCATTATGTCAGCAGAGGACTTAATTTTGGCTTAAGGCCAGATCACGACTCCATTATGGGTAATGGTGCGTAGCTGTTGCCGCACGCGCTGTAGCACGATCTCGGGCAGGGCAGCATAGTGCAGCTCAGCGGCGAAAGGCTCGAGGTTGCGCTCTGCTACTGCCCAGCGCAGAAAGTCGACTGTGGCCCGTGCCTTGGCTTCATCAGTTTGGTCGCGATAGACCAAGATCCAGGTCAGACCAACAATGGGGTAGGCCGCGGGGTCAGGAGAGTCAACCAAGGAGACGCGCATGTCGGCGGGCATATTGGCGACCAGACCGGCAGCTGCAGCAGTGGCACCTTCAGGCGTCGGTGGAACAAAGTTGCCAGCGCGGTTTCGCAAACTAGCGACATGCAGGTTGTTCAAGATGGCATTGGACAGTTCCACATAACCGATAGAGCCAGGAACTTGCATGACCTGTGCCGAGACGCCTTCGTTGCCGCGTGCGCCCACGGTGTTGCCAGGCCAGGCTACAGATGTGCCAACACCAACACTAGTTCTCCAGGTGTCGCTCACCCTAGCCAGGTAGTCGGTGAAAATAAAGGTGGTACCGCTAGCGTCAGACCTACGTACCACGGTCATTGGTATGCCAGGAAACGCAATCCCCGGATTAAGTGCGGCGATACGGGGGTGAGCCCACTGCGTAATCCGACCGAGGTAAATGTCGGCCAAGACATCAGGGGTAAGCCTTAAACCACTGCCGATGCCAGGGAGATTGTAAGTTATGGCTACGGCGCCCATAACGGTGGGAATGTGGAGAATCGAGTTGGGAAGAACTCCTTGTAGCTGGGCGTCTGTGAGGGGGGCATCGGTTCCGGCAAAATCAAATGTTCTGGCGAGAATGCCGCGAATACCTGCGCCTGAGCCAACTGAGGCGTAGTCAATGCTGACAGCTGGGCTAGTAATGTTGCGGAATTCCGCTACCAAGCGTGTATAGAGGGGGAAGGGGAAGCTTGCTCCTCCAGTAGTAAGGCGAAGGGCCTGTGCCACGGGAGAGCGGCGGCGGGAGGCTTCGGTATTGGTTACGACGACGCGGCTACGTGCATCATCCCAGTCTACTTGTGCGCCGAGGGCTTCTGCCACAAAGCGCAAGGGCACCAAGGTGCGCCCACGTACTATTTGTGCGGGTTGATCGAGGGGCACAGACTGATTGTTGAGCAGGGCAGTAGGGCGATTAATAACGAGCGTGATTGCGGTCGTCCCCTTGCGTGCGGTCACAGTCTGGGTTGGTTCAGCCCAGGTAAGTGATGCGCCGAGAGCTTCAAAGATGGCACGCATGGGTACTAAGGTGCGCCCACTTACGATGATGGGGGCCACATCAGTGACCAATTGGCGGCCGTCAATCGTAATGGCGATGGGGGCAGTCTGGGCGAAGGCTACGCCCTGCAATGTAGAGGCTAAAACTCCGAGACACAGCATGAGGGCAAGTGACTTGAGAAACGCAACATTCTTTTTCATCAATGTTCCTCCTTAGATTTCCTCGCGGTGCGACAAGCAGTCAGTGGGTGGGTATCAATTGTCTCCATCTCATATGCTAGCAGTTGTTCAACAAGGTTCTCTTATAGTAAAGCTAACAAAATGTTAAAACTTGTTTTTAGTAACTCTGCCCCGCCCCGACCCGACCTAGCAGCACTCTTGCCGAAAACTAAAAAGTCGTGGTAAAAAGACCTGTCTGAACATGCTACAATTTTAAGTGGGCAATGTTCTAGGAGATAAGTCATGCTAACAAGGAAAGTAGTTTGCGGTACAAGCGAAATTAGGAGGGCTACAGACACATGACCAATCTCTTCGGCGAGTTTTTCGGCACCACAGTCCTACTTCTCTTTGGCTGTGGTGTGGTGGCGAATGTCCTGCTGCATAAATCCAAGGGAGAAAATTCAGGCTGGATCGTCATTGTTACGGGATGGGCCATGGCCGTTATGTTGGGCGTCTTTGCGGCACAAGCCACAGGGGCCCCTCAAGCTGATATCAACCCTGCCGTGACATTGGCCAAGACCTTCATGGGGATCTACACCTGGCCGCAGGCTCTGGCCACCATGGGCGTGCAATTGCTTGGTGGCATGGCTGGCGCGACCTTGGTATGGCTCGCCTACTTGCCGCACTGGGCCATTACGCTCGATAAACGGGCCAAGCTTGCAGTATTTGCTACAAGCCCAGCCATTCGCAATACCATCTCTAACTTGCTTTGCGAGATAATCGCGACAACCGCGCTTATCGTAGCGATTTTTACTATTTTCTCCCCGCGCGCAGCCATGACAACCCCAGGGCTTGGCCCCTACTTACTGGGTATGCTCGTGTGGGGACTCGGTTTGAGCCTAGGGGGGCCAACAGGCAGTGCCCTAAACCCCGCGCGCGACCTTGGCCCTCGCATCGCCCATTTCCTCCTGCCGATTGCTGGCAAAGGTGATTCCGACTGGGGTTATGCTTGGATTCCCGTCGTAGGCCCGATGATTGGCGGCGGGGTCGCTTTCGTCATTGGCCAGGCTATTGGTGTGATTTAGTGGCTTTTCAACCTCTCGGCTGGCAAAATCAAGAAAGAGAAGGAGATGCGACTATTGAGTAAGCACTATGTACTAGCACTCGACCAGGGGACGACCAGCTCGCGGGCCATTATTTTTGACAAGAGCTCGCAGATCGTTTCTTCGGCACAAAAAGAATTTACGCAGATCTACCCTAAGCCAGGGTGGGTAGAACACAATGCTGACGAAATTTGGGCCACGCAGATTGGTGTAGCGGCGGAGGCAGTAGCTAAGGCTGGTATCGATGTCGCAGAGATAGCTGCCATCGGCATCACCAACCAGCGCGAAACGACAGTAGTGTGGGACAAATATACTGGCAAGCCGGTTTATAATGCCATAGTCTGGCAATCGCGCCAAACCATGTCGATTTGCGATGACCTTAAGGCCAGGGGGCTAGAGGAGACCTTCAAGCATAAAACTGGTCTAGTGGTGGACGCCTACTTCTCGGGAACCAAGGTGAAGTGGATTTTAGACAATGTACCCGGAGCGCGTAAGCAAGCAGAAAAAGGCGACTTGCTGTTTGGTACGATCGATACCTGGCTCATATGGAAGCTCACTGCTGGCAAGGTACATGTTACCGATTACTCCAACGCCTCGCGTACCCTGATGTACAATATCCGTGAACTGAAGTGGGATAGTGAGCTCTTAGAGGCGCTGACGGTACCTGCCTCGATGCTGCCTACAGTGCGCCCTTCTAGTGAGGTGTACGGGCACACAGACCCCAATGTATTCTTAGGGAAAGCAGTCCCCATCGCTGGAGCAGCGGGCGATCAACAAGCGGCCCTGTTCGGCCAGACCTGCTTCAAGCCAGGCATGGCGAAGAATACTTACGGTACAGGCTGTTTTATGCTCATGAATACAGGAGATAAACTAGTTTCCTCGAAAAACGGCCTCTTGACAACCATCGCCTGGGGTCTAGACGGCAAAGTCGAGTATGCGCTCGAAGGTAGTATCTTTATTGCTGGGGCCGCGGTACAATGGTTGCGAGACGGGTTAAAAATCATCGAAGCCGCCCCGGATGCCGAGTATTTCGCCCTTAAAGTGCAGGACACGGGCGGGGTGTATGTCGTTCCTGCCTTCGTGGGCCTAGGCGCGCCCTACTGGGATATGAAGGCTCGCGGAGCGATCCTTGGTCTGACGCGTGGCTCAGGCAAGCCCGAAATAATCCGTGCCACCCTAGAGTCACTGGCCTACCAGACTAAGGATGTCCTAAGTGCCATGGAGGCTGATTCCGCCATCACTCTCACGGCCCTTAAAGTGGACGGCGGCGCGGTCAATAATGGCCTATTAATGCAGTTTCAGAGCGACATCTTAGGCGTACCTGTCGATCGTCCCCAAGTGACGGAAACAACTGCCCTAGGCGCTGCCTACCTGGCAGGGCTGGCCGTTGGCGTATGGGAAAACAAAGACCACCTAGTAGATAATTGGAAGCTAGATACGCGCTTCTCGCCCTCCATGAATGAAGATAGGCGGAACAAGCTCTACAGGGGTTGGCAGAAGGCAGTAAAGCGCGCCCTAGATTGGGAAGACTAACCGTCGGCCCCGCCTGAGAGTGAAGTAGAATAAACTAGGACCTAGAGTAAAAGAGAGGGTCCTCATTGCGGGCATATATGCCAAGCAATGAGGTCTCTTTGTCTTTTTTCGGCAACTAGTAAAGACGGGGAGTGAAAGTATGCGTTCCAGACAAAAAATGGATGTGGCCATCATTGGTGGCGGCATCGTAGGCACGGCCATCGCCAGAGAGCTAGCCCGCTACAATCTCGAGATCATGCTAGTGGAGAAACACCCTGATTTATCAATGGGCACGACTAAGGCCAACAGTGCCATCTTGCATGCTGGTTTCGCGGCCGAGCCAGGTACGCTGAAGGCGAAACTGAATGTGCGTGGCAATCAGTTGTACCGGGAGTGGCAAGAAGAACTAGGGCTTGATATCAAGCTTATTGGTTCTCTAGTCGTAGCCACCGATGAAGAGGGGCTTGTCGTCCTTCTACAACTACTTGAGTGGGGGCGCGAAAACGGAGTCCCTGGACTGTGCATCTTGAACCGCGAGGCTGTGCTAGAGCGCGAACCACAACTGGCACCGGCTACGCTGGGGGCTTTGTTCGCCCCCACCGGCGGCATCATGGATCCCTTTGGCGTGACACTGGCCTTCGCCGAAAATGCCGTGCGAAACGGAGTGCAAGTGCTTACCGAGTGCAAGGTCGAGAAAATTGAGGTCAGCGATGGACATGTGGTGGGGATGCACACCTCGCAGGGCTTTATCGCGACCCGCTACATCATCAACGCAGCTGGGGTTCACGCCGATGAGGTAAGCCATGGCGCAGGCGACAGTAGTTTTGCCATCCACCCTCGTAAGGGCGAATACATGCTGCTAGATAAAAGCGTGGGTAGTTTTGTGCGCACAGTTATTTTCCCCACTCCTACCAAGGTGTCCAAGGGCATAGTCATTGCACCTACCGTGCATCACAACATTTTTGTGGGGCCAACTGCACTCACTGTCGATGATAAGGAGGATTTGAGTACGACAGCCGATGGTTTAGCGGCAATTGTGGCGGGTGCTAGGGCTTTAGTTCCTAGCCTCCCCCTTGGCGCGACCATAACCCAGTTTGCAGGGCTACGTGCGGTAGCCGACGGAGATGATTTTATAATCCGCCCCGCAACAGGGGTCCGCGGGCTAATTCACGCTGCGGGCATACAGTCTCCTGGCTTGACCGCAGCGCCGGCTATTGCGGAAATGGTGGTGGACATCTTGCGAGCCGAGGGTCTGAGCCTGCAAGCTAAGCCAAGCTTCTATCCTGGCAATCCAGCTCGGGTGCTGTTTAGGGATCAGGAGGCGTATAAAAAACAGAGCCTCATAGCCCAAAACCCGCTTTATGGCAGGGTGATCTGCCGGTGCGAGATGGTAACCGAGGCAGACATAGTGGACGCTATCCATCGTCCTTGTGGGGCGAGGACTCTTGATGGAGTAAAACGTAGAACGCGTGCCGGCATGGGTCGCTGCCAGGGAGGCTTTTGTGGCCCGCGAATTACGAGTATCTTGTCGCGTGAGCTCAACATCCCCATTCCAGCGGTGCGCAAGGACACGGCGCAGTCATTTCTCTATTTCGACAAAATTCGGGATGCGCGAGAGGTAGAAGATCATGAATGAAAAACAGTACGACGTAGTCATCGTTGGTGGGGGCCCAGCGGGCTTAGCGGCTGCGCTAAGTGCCTCTCAGCAGGGGGCGAAGCATATCCTAGTGGTCGAGCGCGACCGTGAGCTAGGCGGTATTTTGCAACAGTGTATCCATAATGGTTTCGGTCTCCATCGCTTCGATACAGAGTTAACCGGGCCCGGTTATGCGGAACGATATATCAATATGGTTAAGGCAGACCCAAGCATCGACGTCTTGCTCGATACCATGGTTGTCGACTTAGCTCCCAACAGGACCGTTATCGTTATCAATTCTGTGGATGGCATGCAAAAAATTATCGGCCAAGCAATTGTCTTGGCTATGGGATGCCGTGAGCGAACGCGCGGTGCTATTCGTATTCCGGGTACGCGTCCGGCAGGAGTATTTACGGCGGGTGCGGCTCAGCGCATGGTGAACATGGAGGGCTACATTCCGGGGAAGCAAGTTGTCATTTTAGGGTCGGGAGATATTGGCCTTATTATGGCTCGCCGCATGACGCTCGAAGGCGCTACGGTTCTTGCCGTGTTTGAAATCATGCCCCACAGCAGTGGTTTGACGCGCAATGTCGTGCAGTGCCTTCTAGATTACGACATTCCTCTCCATCTGTCGCATACGGTAACGGCTATACATGGCACAGAGCGCATCACCGGCGTTACCTACGCAAAAGTGGATGGGGACTTGCGCCCCCTAGCGGGAACCGACAAGTACATGGCCTGCGATTGTCTCTTGCTGTCGGTCGGGCTTATTCCTGAGAACGAGCTCTCGCGTGAGATTGGGCTCAACATGGACCCGTTGACCGGTGGCCCGGTAGTCAATCAAGAGCGTGAAACAAGCCTGTCAGGCTTTTTCGCGGCCGGGAATGTGGTGCATGTGCATGACTTGGTGGATTTTGTGTCGGAAGAAGGAGAGATCGCCGGGCACTTTGCCGCTCGTCTCGCGCGGGGTGAAAGGTGTCTGGGTGCCCAAACAGTTAATGTAGTCCCCGGACAGGGGGTGCGCACCGTAGTTCCGCAAAAAGTCAAAGTGGTGGCTGGGGAGAAGGGAGCAACAAAGTTGTATTTACGAGTTGCCGCGCCAGAACGCCAGGTCACGTTCAGTGTCAGTAGTGGCGGGCAGACTCTCCTCGAAAAAAGGTTCCCTGTGGCCAAACCTGGCGAGATGATTGTGCTAGACCTACAGGCCGTGCACTTGGAAAAAATTGCGGGCGATATTATCGTCGAGATTAAGCGGTAAAGGAATGAGCGCAGTGGAGCAAGAGAAGAGGGCAGTCAGGTGCATTGTCTGTCCATTAAGCTGCTTAGGCGAGGTCAGCACAGAGAAGGGCGAAGTCGTCGCCATCAAAAATATGACCTGTCGCCGTGGCGAAGACTACGCCCGCGAGGAGATCGTCGCTCCGAAACGCATGTTGACGACCACAGTGCGCATCACGGGCGGTGAGTTGCCGCTTCTGCCAGTTGTTTCAGACAGAGTACTGCCCAAGGGCAAGGTGATGGCCTGCGCACGCTACCTAGCAGATATCGTAGTCCAAGCCCCAATCAAGGAGGGCGACGTCGTCTGCCCAGACATCCTAGGGCTTGGGGTGAATATCGTGGCCAGCCGAAGCTTAAACCGGCCGCATGGAGGGAGCTGCCATAAAAAGCATGCACTATGAACCCGCAATGAAAGGGATTTTCTCCGATTATGGAGAAAGTTTTACGGCAAGTCGAACTATAATCAAGTCGGGTTAGTTAGACTTAAGCGGAGGGTAGCCTGGAAGGAGAGATGCTGCGTGGACATATTCCAGGGCAAAGCCGCCGTACTGGGCATGGCGGTTGGAAAATTGCTATTGTTGGCAACTGACGGCGAGAGCAATAGGCGGGCCTACGTTCAAGCGACTGCGGAGGACGAGGCGAGGCAGTATCGCCGGGCGCATGGGGCATGTGCACAAGAAATTAGAGAGCTTGTAGCTAGCGCCAAAAAGGATAGTAGATCTGAGCAGGCCGCAATTATGCAGGTGCACCTTGGCATCATGTTGGATCCTGCCTTAGAAGAGAATATTCTCACTAAAATCGCGCAGGGTGTATCCGCCCCAGTGGCGGTAAGAGATGCAACTGCAGAAATTGCCCAGCTGTTCGCGGGACTTGAAAATGCCTACTTGCGCGAGAGGGCCGACGATGTGCGCGACGTCGGGAGTAGAATTGTGAACACGCTGTTAGGAGTAAAGCCGACTGAATTTAGCGAGAGCGGGACTATCCTTTGTGCGACGGAGATTTCACCCTCAGTGGTGGCCGGCCTGCCGAGCGAAAAAGTCATTGGCCTAGTCCTAGGACAGGGCAGTCTTACTTCCCATGCTGTAATATTGGCCAAGGCGCGGGGTCTGCCCACCCTCGTGGGTTTAGGCGAGCAGTTCCAACAAATCGCAGATGGTGCCACAGCCATCCTCGACGCCACAAACGGGCAACTGATTATTAGCCCGACCAGCGAGCAACTTGCGTCCTACGGCGAAAAGATTAAGCACGAGCAGCTTATGCAGGGCCAGTACATGAGCTTGGCCCAACTGCCGGCGACAACTAGTGATGGCAAGCGAATAGTGGTAGCCGCAAACATTGGTCAGCCCGCAGAAATTGAGGCTGCCGTGGCAAGCGGTGGTGAGGGCGTCGGCTTATTTCGCACCGAATTTCTCTTTATGGGCCGAGACAGCCTGCCTAGCGAGCAAGAACAATTTGAGGCCTATAAATTTGTCATTGAAAGGTGTAAGGGGCACCTCTGCGTGATCAGAACCATTGATATCGGCGGCGACAAACCTTTACCGTACTTGGCTATCCCCAAGGAAGACAATCCTTTTCTCGGCTGGCGAGCGATTAGAATATCTCTTAAGCGCACGGACATTTTTCGCACTCAGCTACGCGCTATCTTGCGGGCAGCAGCCTTCGGCAAGACCGCCATCATGCTCCCGATGATTGTCAGTGTCAGTGAAGTCGTGCAGACCAAGGCTCTGTTAGCACAGGCGAGGGCTGAGCTTGCGGCGGAAGGGGAGCCCGTGCCTACTGACCTACCGCTGGGTATCATGGTCGAAACACCCGCAGCCGCCGTCATGGCGCCTGAGTTAGCTAAGGAGTGCGACTTTTTTAGCATCGGCACAAATGATTTGGTCCAATATACCCTGGCAGCCGACAGGGGCAATCAGGAAGTCAGCTACTTGTTTGACCATTTTCACCCCGCCGTCTTGCGGCTCATAGCCATGACTATCCAAGCGGCGCATGCAAGTGAAATTTGGGTGGGGGTATGCGGCGAGATGGCCGGCGACCCCCTAGCCACCAAGCTCCTCATTGCCCTCGGTGTCGACGAATTGAGTATGAGCGCACCCGCGATTCCACTAATCAAGGACATCATTAGCAGCATAAAGTCAGATGAAGCTCTCGCGCGAAGTATTTTAAGCCTAGAGAGCGTGCAAAAAGTGCGCGAGTACTTGCAGCAGTTTTAGCAGGGAACGGTAAGTGCTAAGTTAGAGAGAAGGAGAAGTCGCCGATGATTTTCCCGGAAGCTTTGTACGCGGGGCCAGTCATTCCTGCAGTGCGCAGTATAGACGATTTTAATTGGGCACTGTCTGAATCCGCTGCGCCCAGCCTGTTCTTGCTCTTTGGCGATATCAATCTTTTGCCGAAGTTACTTAGCAGGGCAGAGCAACAGAAAAAACGCCTGCTAGTGCATATTGATCTGCTGGAGGGGGTAGGCAAGGACAAGGCCGGCATCAAGTACCTAGCTCGTCAGGGTGTGACAGCCCTCGTCACCACCAAGCCACACCTAGTTAAAATGGCGAGGGATGAGGAACTGCTCGTCATACAGCGGCTCTTTCTCATTGACTCCGAAGCACTCAAAACCGGCATCAAACTGTTGCGCGACTGTAAACCAGATGCAGTCGAAATTTTGCCGGCCGCAGTGCCCAGGGCGGCCATACAGGAGATTGTGCGCGCAGCGGCTATCCCCGTATTCGCCGGGGGCCTGGTCACCACTCGCGAGGACGTGTTGCAGGCCTTAAAGGCTGGGGCGTGTGCTGTTAGCACCAGTAAGCGCGCGCTTTGGAGTCTGCAGTCTTGATTGCCCGCTCATTATGAGAGCCAGAGGGAGACTAGTGGACGCATGGTAACTCATTATGATTAAAGCGGGCAATTTACTTGTGTATGCGAATTATTCCTGACTAAGAGAAGGTATCACTTTGGGCGCATCGAATAGATTGAATATATACTTTAGAGGAGGGATGATCATGAATGAAACTGGCAAGTGCCCTGTAACTGGCGCAACATCGCACCGACCATCTGACCACGGCAAATCGAACAAAGATTGGTGGCCAAATCAACTAAACATTAAGGTGCTCCACCAGAACCCGACTGTAGGCAACCCTCTGGGCTCTGACTTCAATTATGCCGAAGAATTCAAGACTCTCGACCTGCAAGCACTCAAAAATGACCTCTATGAGCTAATGACTGATTCGCAGGAGTGGTGGCCCGCCGATTACGGTCACTATGGTCCGCTTTTTATCCGCATGGCTTGGCATAGCGCAGGCACCTATCGCGTGGGCGACGGCAGAGGGGGAGGAGCGTCAGGGACGCAGCGGTTTGCTCCGCTCAATAGTTGGCCGGACAACGCTAACCTTGATAAGGCTCGCCGGTTGCTTTGGCCCATCAAGCAAAAATATGGACGCAAGATTTCCTGGGCGGACTTGATGATTCTCGCAGGTAACTGCGCACTAGAATCAATGGGATTCAAGACCTTTGGTTTTGCCGGCGGACGTGAAGACGTGTGGGCCCCACCAGAGGACATCTACTGGGGAAGCGAAGGTGAATGGTTAGGCGACAAGCGCTATTCTGGAGAGAGGCAACTTGAGAATCCTCTCGCCGCTGTACAAATGGGCTTGATCTATGTCAACCCCGAAGGACCCAATGGGCAACCACGCGTTTTGGGTTCTGCCAAGGATATCCGTGATACATTTGCCCGTATGGCCATGAATGATGAGGAAACCGTGGCACTAATCGCCGGAGGGCATACATTTGGCAAGTGCCATGGCGCAGCTAAAGCCAGCCATGTCGGACCAGAGCCCGAAGGGGCAATGATAGAGGCGCAAGGGCTAGGATGGATTAGTTCTCATGGCTCTGGCAAGGGTGGGGATACCATTACTAGCGGGATTGAGGGTGCATGGACGCCAACTCCTGCCAAATGGGACCACACCTACTTAGACGTGCTTTTCAAGTATGACTGGGATTTAGTGAAGAGTCCGGCTGGCGCATGGCAATGGGTGCCGACGGATCCAGCTGCGGCAAAGACTGTGCCGGATGCGCATGACCCAAAAAAGCGTCATGCTCCCATTATGACTACCGCTGATCTAGCCCTCCGCATGGATCCCATTTATGCTCCTATCGCGCGGCGATTCAAAGATAACCCCGCCCAGTTTGAAGAGGCCTTTGCACGTGCCTGGTTTAAGTTGACCCATCGGGACATGGGCCCTGTCAGCAGGTACTTAGGACCAGAAGTACCTGCTGAGGAGCTTATCTGGCAAGATCCAATTCCCAAACGTGACTACGACCTTGCCAGCGAGGTAGATATTGCCCGCCTGAAAGAGCAGATTCGAGCCACCACCCTTTCGACCGCACAGCTTGTCAAGGCAGCTTGGGCTTCCGCTTCCACCTTCCGTAGCTCGGACAAGCGGGGGGGCGCTAACGGTGCACGCGTAAGGCTTTCACCCCAAAAAGATTGGGATGTCAATGAGCCCGAGCAGCTCTGCAAAGTTGTTAGCGAATTAGAGCATCTCAGGGAGCAATTTAACGCCACTAGCAAAGGCACCAAGCAGATTTCCCTTGCTGATTTAATCGTGCTTGCTGGCAATGTAGCTATTGAGCGAGCAGCAAAAGAAGCTGGGGTGGACCTCATGGTGCCGTTCACCGCTGGTCGCACGGACGCCTTGCCCGCGCAGACAGATGCCGCTTCTTTTGCGCCGCTTGAGCCAAAGGCAGATGGCTTCCGCAACTACACGAAGACCAAGTATGCTGTCACGCAGGAAGAAATGTTAGTGGACCGGGCACAGCTTCTAGGCTTGACAGCGCCAGAGATGACAGTCCTCATTGGGGGGCTGCGTGTGTTAGGCGCAAACTATGGGGGATCGCCTAATGGGGTTTTAACTAAGCGAGTGGGAAGTCTCACTAACGATTTCTTCGTCAACCTGCTCGACATGAGCACGATTTGGCAGCCCCGCTCACCCGAGAGTGACGAGTTCGAAGGGCGAGACCGTAAGTCTAATGAGCTCAAGTGGACCGCGACGCGTGTCGACCTTGTTTTTGGCTCAAATTCAGAGCTGCGGGCCATCGCTGAAGTCTATGCGGGCCATGATGCCAAGCAAAAGTTCATCAACGACTTTGTGTCAGCATGGAACAAGGTCATGAACGCAGATCGCTTCGACTTACACCTATAAACCACTGTTTCTCTAATGCTAACTAAAAACGCGGACTCTTGTTTGTCGCGTTCAGGTGCGAGGCCTGGCTACAACAAGCGAAAGCAAGCAGGTACAGGCGTGGCGGCGATGCCAGCGCGCAAGTGCAAAGGAGAGAAAAGACACCAGCCTGGCCTGGTGTCTTTTTAGTTGCTGAAATGAACCTGCCACTCTGTGCAGGAATACTATCCGCGGTGTAGAAAGTAGCACAGGAGATGAGAGGGCGGTAAGCCCTAGTATTGTCGTGCCGGTAGGCGAGCATATTGAGGGGGTCAGGGATATGTGGTTTCAGAGAAAAGACATCGGGATAGACTTGGGGACAGCGACGGTGCTTGTCTATTTGCGGGGCAAAGGTGTGGTTTTAAACGAGCCGGCGGTTGTGGCTATTGAGCGCAACACCAATCGCATTCTGGCGATTGGCGAGGAGGCGCGGCGCATGATAGGCCGTACGCCCGGACATATTACGGCGATACGTCCGCTGCGCGAAGGAGTCATCGCCGACTTTGATATTACCGAGCGCATGCTCAAACACTTTATACATAAAGTGTGCGGTAGTAATCCTCTTTTTAAGCCGCGGGTTATTATCTGTGTGCCATCTAATACTACTTCGGTGGAAAAGCGTGCCGTGGAAGACGCGGCCCGTAATGCTGGTGCCAAGGAGTGGTACTTGATCGAAGAGCCAGTTGCCGCAGCCTTAGGGGCGGGCATCGATATCACCAAACCCACGGGGAGCATGGTGCTCGACATCGGCGGAGGAACGACTGATGTGGCGGTGTTGTCGCTTGGTGGGATAGTGCTTAGTGACGCAGTGCGCATTGGTGGGGACAAATTTGATGAAGCCATGGTGCGCTATGTTAAAAAACGCTACAACATGCTGATCGGGGAGCGCACGGCGGAAGAAATTAAGATGCAAGTGGGCACGGTTTTTCCAAGTGGGCGTAATGCCACCATGGAAGTGAGGGGCAGAGATCTTGTCTCTGGCTTGCCAGCTGCCATTACCATGTCTTCTACCGAGTGCTGGGATGCCTTTGCCGAACCCACCAATAATATTGTGGCACTGGTGCGCTCGGTGCTAGAGCGCACGCCGCCAGAACTTTCGGCTGACATAGTGGAGAAGGGGATCATTATGACGGGCGGTGGGTCACTACTTGATGGGTTGGACAAGCTGATTTCCGAAGTGACACAAGTGCCCTGCAATGTGGCCGATGACCCTGTTTCCTGCGTGGCGCGCGGCACAGGCGTGGCGCTGGAAAATCTCGAGTTACTGCGCAGCACCATGGAATACTCTCGCCGCGAGAGAAAATGATAAGAAGAAAAGACTATTGTGCTGGAGGTGGCAGGTGTTAAACATCGATGAAATAAAAAAAATTATTCCTCATCGTTACCCCTTCTTGCTCATCGACCGAGTATCCGAGCTAGAGCCGGGTGTGCGCGCGGTGGGGCACAAAAACGTCACCATCAATGAGCCCTTTTTTGCCGGCCATTTTCCGGACTACCCCCTTATGCCAGGCGTTCTCATCATAGAGGCGCTGGCACAGGTAGGAGCAGTCGCGCTTCTCTCTCTGCCGCAGCACCGAGGCAAGTTAGCACTCTTTGCCGGCCTAGATGAAGTGCGGTTTAAGGCACAGGTTCGGCCTGGTGACGCCCTGCGCCTAGTGGTCGGACTGCAAGCGATTAAGCTAGGCATCGGTAAAGGGCAGGCCGAAGCCTATGTGGGGGATAAGCTGGTAGTATCTGGACAAATGCTCTTTGCTCTCAAGTAGTTGTTGATGTATGGCGGGGGGGATTAAAGTGTCACGCAAAATTCTCATTGTGGATGATGAGGAGAATATTCGTTCCGGCTTGAGCTATGCTCTTAAGGGTGAGGGATACATAGTCTATACATCGGACAATGGTCTTGACGCTGTAAAAAAGGCCAAGGAAGTCAACCCCGATGTCATCTTGCTCGACCGTATGCTGCCTGGGCTTGACGGCATCGAGGTGTGTCGTCAGATTAGAGTGAAGTCTGATGTACCCATCATTATGGTGACAGCGAAAGATGGGGAGATTGATACGGTTGTGGGCCTTGAGGTTGGCGCCGACGATTATATCACCAAGCCATTTTCTTTAAATGTGCTCTTAGCACGTCTCAAGGCCGTTTTACGCCGCAGAGATAGTGCCACCTCGCCAGACTTGGCCACGGATGAGAGCATTACTTATGGCCTTTTTACCCTATACCCGCAAAAATACGTCGCCTACTTGGGGGAAAAAGACCTACTACTGACCCCCAAGCTGTTTGACATACTCCATCTCTTGGTGCGAAACCCCGGGCGCGTTTTTACGCGCGATGAGTTGCTAGAGAAAGTCTGGGGCATCGATTATGCTGGAGAGACGAGGACCGTAGATGTGCATATGACCTGGTTACGCAAAAGGGTGGAGAAAGACCCTAGTGACCCCAAGCTGCTCTTGACGATCAGGGGTGTTGGCTACAAATTGGCAGAGGTACTACATGCTTAGAAGTTTTCGTGCCCGCCTGTCTATCACGGTATTGCTGTTGCTGGCCCTCTCCCTAGGGGTTATGGGGGCCTGGTTAGCTGCGGAATTCCGTATTTTTTACATGGTGCGGGTCGAGGAGAGTCTCGTCCGCCAAGCAAGGCTGGTGGAGCTTTTGGTGCGTGACAGCTATACGCCAGCCCACTTGCGGTCCCTAGCGCCCCGAGTTGGCGGTTTAGACAATGTACGGATTACTTTTCTGTCGCCCGCTGGAGTAGTCTGGGGAGAATCAGCTCGCGAGGCCGAAATCTGGGTTAATCACAGTGACCGACCGGAAGTTAAAACAGCGATCAGCGGTGAAGTCGGTGTACACACACGCGTCAGTGTGACCTTAGGCGTGCCTATGCTCTATGTGGCTGTCCCGGTGTGGGATGCGGCAGGAATACTGCAGGGCGTCGTTCGCGTCGCACTCGATCTCACCGGCATGGAGGCAGCCTTTGCTCGAGTGCACTTGTTGGCTTTTTCGGGGGGGCTAGTGGCGCTGCTCATTGGCGGCGCGCTAGCCCTTGCCCATGCGCAAGCGGTCAGCGAACCACTACACAAAATGTCAGAAGTAGCGCTTAAAATTGCCGACGGCAACATTGCCTGTCGGGCCGACGTTGCCGGGCCCACCGAGATCAGGCGCCTGGCCCAAGCGCTGAATACCATGGCCCATAATTTAGAGGGCGAACTAAAGCGAGTGCAAGTTGCGGCTGAGAAGCTGCAGGCTGTGCTCGCGTCGCTACGCGATGGCGTAATCCTTATTGATAACAGAGAGAATATTGAACTCATAAATGACGCGGCCGCAGAGATGCTTGCCTTTAGTGCTGCAGTTATACTGGGGCAGCGGGATACAATGCTCATGCGTCACCCCGAATTGAGTGAGCTCTTGCGCCTAGCGAAAAATGAACGCAGTGCCTGCCACAAGCGTATTGTGCTCAGCGGGCAGGCCGCGAGGCATATCCGGGCTGCTGTACTACCTCTTGAGGGGGGTAGGATCATGATTGTTCTGCAAGATCTAACTGAGGTATATACTGCCGTCGATAGTCGCCGCGATTTTGTCGCTAATGTCTCCCACGAACTTCGTACCCCTCTAACCTCACTTGGGCTGATGGTAGAAAATCTCCTGCGTGGCGCCCTAGACGAAAGAGACGTAGCGCAAGACTTCTTGCGCCGTATGGCGGGAGAAATTGAGCGGCTCACCGAAATGGTGTTAGATTTGCTGCAGCTCTCACGGCTTGAAAGTGGCACTGAGGGATTACGCCAGACAAGGGTTGTTGTTTCTGGCTTGGTGCGGGAAGTGGTGGAAGGCATGTATGGTTTGCTTGACAACAAAGGGCAAATCGTCGAGGTTCTGGGGGACCATGGGACAACCCTCTGGGGGGACCGCGAAAAAGTAAGACAAGTCATCATCAACTTGCTCGACAACGCCAATAAATTTTCGCCCGCAGGCTCAAATATAACTATAGGCTTTCGCGCACATGCCCAAGAAACTGAAGTATATGTCGCCGACCACGGGCCGGGGATTCTGCCCGAACACCTGCCGCGCGTCTATGAGCGCTTTTTTAAGAGTTCTGCCAGTCGCGGAGGCGGTACCGGCTTAGGTCTAGCCATAGTCAAACATATCATTGAGGCGCATGGTGGGTCGGTCTACGTGCGCAGCCGGTTGGGCGAAGGGGCTACTTTTGGCTTTACTCTGCCGAATCACTTTGCAGAAGGGCAATTGTAACAATTTTATTTCATTGATATAATGTAATCTTAGCAAACTTCGATAGACCAATTGAACGCTAACGATTATAATACTGTTGTGTAGACATACATATTTTGTGCCGAAGCGAACCCAATAAAAAGGAGGAAATGTCTTGCGAAAAATCCTATCCATCCTCGTTTTGGCGGTTATGGTTCTGACCGTCCTAGACCTCAGTGCCACTCCTGCCAGCGCTAATACCATCAGCATTGTTCTTAATGGCCGTCCTCTCGTGGCTGACGTCGCCCCCGTAATTCGCAACGGGCGTACACTAGTTCCTTTTAGGGCCATTTTTGAGGCGCTAGGGGCCGAGGTCAGATGGGACGAAGCCACAAACACTGTAGCTGGCTACAGGGGCCGTCAGGCCATTGTGCTCGTCATCGGCAATAGAACCGCATGGGTAGATGGCCCTAGCGTTACTCTAGACGTTGCCCCACAAATCATTAATGGTCGCACCATGGTTCCCGTGCGCTTTATCGCCGAAAGCATGGGCGCACAGGTTGAATGGGTGGCCGCGGCTAACCGCGTTGCCATTACCGCCACTCTTCCCACTCTTCCCGCCGTCGGTGGCGTTATCACCCACGGGCGTATAGCCGACCCGGTAATCCTGAACCCCATCTTGGCTAATGATACTGAGTCTAACTTTATCTTGAGCCGTACCAATGTTGGGCTAGTGCGACGCGACCAAAACGGCGAGCTAATTAACGCCTTAGCCGACAGATGGCAATGGATTCCCGCTGAAATGACTTGGCGATTTTGGTTGCGCCCCGGCTTGAAGTGGCACGATGGGCGCCCCCTCACAGCGCGCGATGTCAAGTTTACTTTTGATGCCATACGTCATCCGCAGTATACCGGTCGTCGCCAGGGTGACTTGCTCTCCGTTTCTGACATCGTGGTGGTCAATGACCTTGTTGTGGATTTCAGACTACGCAACACCGACGCTACCTTGCTTGGTCGTCTGTCCATGGGCCTAATTCCACAGCATGTTTTCGAAGGAACCGCCATCAGGGACATGGCTGCGCACAATTTCAGCCGTCAACCGATCGGCGCTGGTCCTTACCGTTTTGTCCGCTGGGTGCGCGGCCAATTCGTGGAGCTAGAGCGCAATCCCGACTGGCATCTCGATGGTCCTTTCATCTCCCGCATAATTGTTAAGACCTACCCCGATTCCAATGTTCTTCATGCCGCTTGGGAAAATGGCGACATCGATTGGGGCGCTGCCATTCCTCCTGATCAAATCGACACTGTAATGGCGAGGTTTGCTAACCAGGCTAACTTCCATGAAATACCTGCCATCTTCGGTTATGACTACGTCGGTTTGAACTTCTTGAATCCCATCTTGGCCGACCTCCGCGTGCGTCAAGCCTTGATGTATGGTGCAGACCGCGAGGCCATCGTCCGCTCGGTTTACAATCATCGTGCCGATTTAGTACATGGCAACCTGGTGCCTTCACACTGGGCTCATAACCCCAACCTGTATCCATATCGCCACAACCGCTTCCGTGCCATCGAACTACTCAGGCAGGCCGGATTTACGACAGTTGGTCGCGATGGTATTCGCACCAATGCCGCAGGGCAGAGGCTATCTTTCCGCTTCCTCATCCGCACCGGTATCCCCGAGCGCCATGACACTTTGGCCATGCTGACTAGCCAATGGCGTTTAATCGGCATTGAGCTGCGTCCTGAAGTTCTCGAGTGGTCCGTTCTTGTCGAGCGATTGAACAGAGCTGACTTTGACATGAACATCATGGGCTGGAGCTTTTCTGAGGAACCAGATTCTTTCACTGCCTTCCACTCTTCGCAAGGGCGCGACCCTGCAACTGGCCTCAATCGTGGCATGAACAATATGCAGTTGAATGATGCCGAAGTAGATCGCCTCATTATGCTAGGGCGCACCACCATGGACGAAACCGAACGCAAAGCGATCTATCAACAGCTCGAAGTGCGTCTCAACCAAGTGTTGCCATACGTGTTCCTGCAGGCCCGTAACGGCGTCGTCGGGATTCATAGGCGCATTCAAGGTGGGGTTGTCGGTACGCGTGGGCTCTCATTCCCAGAGACATTTTTTATCGCTCCAGGCCGGTAAACGAATTAAATGATCAAGAAAAAGCCGTCGATATTTATCGGCGGCTTTTCGATTAAAATGAATGGTCTTGACAGGAGATTATCTATATGTGTATAGTAACAGTGTGCACAAAATGTGCACACTGGTTTGGGCTAAATATGGTGTTTTAAGGGAGGTGCGATTTGTATACCGCTGCTATTACGGGCACGGGTGCTTACTTGCCTGCACGCATTATGACGAACAAAGAGTTAGAAAGTGTCGTCGATACTACAGAGGAATGGATTGTCTCCCGCACTGGGATTAGAGAGAGGCGCATTGCCGCCCCAAATGAGGCTACATCAGATTTGGCCTATCATGCGGCAGCGCAAGCGTTAGAGAACGCTGGCATAGGCGGAGCTGACCTTGATGCCATAATCGTGGCCACGGTGACACCGGATATGCTCTTTCCCTCAACGGCCTGCCTTCTGCAGGCGCGGCTCAAGGCCACTAAAGCTGTGGCCTTTGACCTTAGCGCAGCCTGCACGGGTTTTGTCTACGGCCTAGAGCTTGCGCGCCATGCCATCTATGCTGGAGCGTGGCGGCAGGTGCTAGTTGTGGGGGGCGAGACCCTCTCTCGCATTGTCGACTGGCAGGACCGCAACACCTGCGTACTGTTCGGTGATGGTGCGGGGGCTGCGGTGGTCAGCCGCAGCGAAGATGCCCCTCATTTTCCTAAAGCAGCGATGCGAGCGCGAATTTTGGGTGTGCATCTTGGTTCAGATGGTTCACAGGGTGACGTTTTAACTCTGCCTGCAGGTGGCTCGCGCATACCGGCAACGGTCGACTCTGTGCTGGCGCGACAACACTTTGTCCACATGAATGGTCCGGAGGTATATAAGTTCGCCGTCCGCATCGTGGGCGAGGCCGCGGGTGAGTTGCTCGCTAAACTGGGGCTAGATTTTGGGGACGTAGACTATTTTGTCCCCCATCAAGCTAATTTGCGGATTATCGAGGGTTTTGCTAAGCGCATGAAACTTCCTCCCGAAAAGATTCTTGTCAATGTCGAAAAATATGGCAATGTTTCCTCAGGCTCAATACCCATTGCCTTGCATGAATTTGCCCCCCTGTTTAAACCTGGGCAGAAAATCATGTTGATTGGGTTTGGGGGCGGTCTGACTTGGGGAGCATGTTTGCTGCAATGGTAGGGGTGAGGCAATGTATAGACTGACATCATTACTTAACATAAGGTACCCAATTATGCAAGGCGGCATGGCCTGGGTGGCCACGGCACCTCTCGCAGCGGCCGTCTCCGAAGCGGGCGGTCTAGGTATAATCGGTGCCGGCAACGCCAGCGCCGAGTGGGTGCGGCAGGAGATACATCGCCTAAAGGCACTCACCGCCAAACCATATGGTGTAAATGTACTCCTGACGTCACGCGATGTCGAAGAAGTCATGAAAGTCCTGATGGAGGAGCGCGTGCCCGTAGTTACTACTGGGGCGGGGAGTCCCGGCGTCTATCTGCCAGCGCTCAAGGCCGCTGGCTGCGTTGTCATCCCAGTGGTAGCCTCGGTGGCCATGGCGCGGCGCTTAGAGCGTCAGGGTGCCGATGCGTTGGTCGCCGAAGGCAGCGAGGCTGGTGGTCATATTGGTGAGGTGGGCACCATGGCACTTGTGCCGCAAATTGTTGATGCCGTAGGCATACCTGTCGTGGCTGCGGGAGGCATCGCCGACGGTCGTGGCATGGCAGCGGCCTTTGCTCTGGGAGCAGATGGAGTACAACTTGGCACGCGGTTTATCTGTAGCGATGAGTGCGAAGCACATATCAACTACAAACAAGCTATCGTCCGCGCCTCGGAGAGGGACGCCGTAGTGTGTGGCACTTCTATCGGGCATCCCGTGCGAGCTTTAAAGAACAACCTCACGCGTAAACTGACGTCCTTAGAGAAGAGCGGTGCCAGCTTTGACGAACTGAGCGCACTCGGCAGTGGGCGGCTACGAGAGGCATTTATCACCGGCGACATGGACAATGGTTCCGTCATGGCGGGGCAGTCAGCGGGCCTAGTCAAGGATATACTACCCGCCCAGGAAATTATCAACGCCCTTATTGCGCAAACAGAAAAAATCTTGGGGAGGGCAATATGGACAAGTTAGGCTTCCTTTTTCCCGGTCAGGGGTGTCAATATGTGGGCATGGGACTAGACTGGGCGGGCAAATTTGCTGAGGCGGCAGGTGTTTTTGCAGAGGCCGATCAGGCTCTCAATTTCTCGCTGAGCGAAGTCATTTGGGAGGGGCCAGCCGAGTTTTTGGCCCAAACGGAGGTGACCCAGCCTGCTCTCTTGACCGTCAGTACAGCCATCACCCGCGTTCTGGCCGCGCATGGTATTGTCCCACAGGCCGCGGTTGGCCTTTCCTTGGGTGAATATAGCGCCTTGGTCGCGGCGGGAAGCATGAGCTTTAGCGCTGCCATACGACTGGTAAAGCAGCGCGGGCGTCTCATGCAGGAGGCCGTGCCCCTAGGAAAGGGCAAGGTGGCGGCCATTATGGGCCTAGATACTCACTTGGTGGAGGAGGCCTGCTCGAGTTCTACGGGCGTGGTAGCTATTGCCAACTATAATTGCCCTGGGCAGGTGGCCATTGCGGGTGAGGCGCAGGCCGTAGAAGAGGCCATGGAGAAATGCCAAGCGCTCGGTGCAAAACGAGTCGTAACCTTGCCCGTCAGCGCCCCCTTTCACACCTCTCTCTTGCGCGGTGCCGGTGAAGCCCTGCGGCCGCACTTGGTGAACGCCAATCTTCATGTGCCACAGTTTCCGGTGGTCAGTAATGTTACGGGGGAGTATTTTGCCTCTCTAGAGATTGTACCCCTCTTAGTGCGGCAAGTTAGTAGCCCTGTGAGGTTTGAGGCAGGTGTAAGGCGCTTACTGGCAGACGGTTACACGCACTTTGTCGAGGTCGGCCCAGGTAGCACTTTAAGTTCCTTTATAAAGCGGATCGACAAGGGAGCGACAGTCTACAGCGTAGATACGCCCGACGCCCTGGCGAGAGTGCTCGAGGTGCTCAGATGAAGATGGCTCTAGTCACCGGCGGGGCAGGAGGCGTCGGACAGGCCATTTGCCGCGAGCTGGCGTGTCATGGATTTAAGGTGCTCGTGCACTACAATACAAGGCAAGAAGAGGCTATAAGCTTAGTGGAGAGCATACGAACCATCGGCCAAGAGGCCGAGGTCTGTCACGGCAACTTAACCAATGAAGGCGAAGTCAATGCACTTATTGCTGGCATTACCGCTACTTATGGCCGGCTAGATGTGGTGGTTAACAATGCAGGGATAACCCGCGATGCCCTCGTCTTGACCATGAAGCTACGGGATTGGCAAGACGTTTTAGATATAAACCTGACAGGCGCTTTTCTGGTCTGTCGAGCGGCCGCGAGAGTTATGCTTAAACAACGCAGCGGCAAGATAATTAACGTCGGCTCTGTCGTTGGCATTAACGGCAATGCCGGACAGGCTAATTATGCGGCGGCGAAAGCAGGTTTAATTGGTCTTACCAAGAGTCTGGCCAAAGAACTAGCCAGCCGCGGGATCACTTGCAATGTCGTCGCGCCAGGTTTTATAGATGCCGGCATGGCGGCTGCTCTTCCCTTAGCAGTTAAGCAAGCACTTCTTGCCACAATTCCGCAAGGCCGTCCTGGCACCCCGCATGATGTCGCCTGTGCAGTAGCCTTTTTGGCTAGTGACCAGGCAGATTATATCACCGGGCAAGTGTTGCGAATTGACGGCGGCATGGGTATGTAAGACATGATGAAAGGAGGTGTACAAATGGAGATATTAGAGCGGATGCGCAAGGTCATCGTCGACAAGCTTTCCGTGCAGGAGGCGCAGGTCGTGTCCACGGCCTCATTTAAGGGGGACCTCGGCGCCGATTCATTGGATTTAGTGGAACTAGTGATGGGTCTAGAAGAAGAATTTTCAATTTCCATTCCAGAAGCCGACATGGACAAGATAAGCAATGTGCAAGATGCATTGGACTACGTTAGCGCTAAGTTAGCCTAAGAGGAGGAGACGATGAGAAGAGTTGTCGTTACGGGTCTCGGAGTCGTTTCGCCTATCGGCATAGGGCACAGTGATTTCTGGGAGGCACTTCTAGCGGGTCAATCGGGTGTGGCCAAGATAACGCGTTTTGACGCCACTGACTTTGCCACGCAAATAGCCGCCGAGGTTAAGAATTTTGACCCCGCCGACTACATGGACAAGAAAGAAGCCAAACGCATGGACCGCTTTGCACAATTTGCCGTTGCCGCAGCGGGGTTGGCACTAAAAGATGCAGACATAACTGTTAGTGTCGACAATGCGACTGACATCGGCGTCTATGTCAGTTCTGGCATCGGCGGGCTAGAGACCATGGAGGCCCAGTGCGCTGTCCTTAAAGAGAAGGGCCCACAAAAAGTCAGCCCCTTCTTTATTCCCATGATGATTGGCAACATGGGGGCGGGACAAATTGCCCTGACCTTTGGCCTCAAAGGTCCGACGAGCAATATAGTCACCGCCTGTGCCAGCGGTGCCCAAGCTGTGGGCGATGCCTTCCGTGTTATCGAGAGGGGAGATAGTGAGGTAATGTTGGCAGGCGGCAGCGAGGGCTCCATTACACCGCTGTCGGTCGCTGGTTTTAACGCGGCGCGCGCACTCAGCACGAGTAATGACAATCCCACCAAGGCCAGTCGTCCCTTTGATAAAGAGCGCGATGGCTTTGTCATGGGCGAAGGGGCGGGAGTGCTCGTCTTAGAGAGTCTCGACCATGCCCTAGCCCGAGGTGCCAGGATTTACGCCGAGATCTCGGGGTATGCCGCGACTAACGATGCCTACCATATCACCTCGCCCGACCCCGAGGCGACAGGTACCACGAGGTGCATGCGCCTAGCGCTACGCGACGCCGGAGTATCGCCAAGCGATATAGACTACGTCAATGCCCACGGCACTTCTACGGATCTAAATGATCGCCTCGAGACAATGGCCATCAAGGCCGTTTTTGGGGAGCACGCCAAAAATCTCGCCATCAGCTCCACAAAGTCCATGATTGGGCACCTGCTCGGTGCGGCGGGGGCAGTAGAGCTTATCGCCACAGTGAAGAGCATCTATGAGGGCGTAGTTCATCCCACCATTAATCTCGAACACCCTGACCCTGACTGTGACCTAGACTATGTAGCAGAAGGCGCACGCCAGATGCCGATACGTGCCGCCATGAAAAACTCCTTTGGCTTTGGGGGGCATAACTGTTGTCTCGTCGTTAAACCCGCGCCAAGGCCGCTATAGAGAAGACTATCGTAAGCTATGGCAATATAACTTAATCAAAGACTGGCACCGTTTTCGTACGGTGCCAGTCTTGTCTTTTAGTATACACTGTAACCTCCCGTGCTCCAGCGACTCAAAGATCTCTATCGTATCGTGTGCATCGAGAAGACTTCGCAGAGTCCACTTTTCAAACAGTCCTGTATCCAGTATCTAAAGAGTCTTAAATGGCCGCGCATAAAAATTTCGTCTACACAAGGATTTTAGAAGAAAATTGCGAACAGGATAAGCATCGGGTAACATCTATTTCGAATTGGAGGAGTGTTCATGTACGATTTTATCCTTAAGGGAGGAACGATAGTCGACGGCACCGGGCACAAGGCCTACGCAGCTGATCTAGCCATCGGCGACGGCAAAATTGTTGCCATCGGCCCTGACCTTAACAGTCGACCAGCCAAAGTCCTAGATGTCACAGGATTAGCTGTCGCACCAGGCTTTATTGACATCCACTCCCACTCCGACACAAGTTTTCTCATCGACGAGCGCTGCGAGAGTAAGCTGTACCAAGGGGTAACCAGCGAAGTAGCGGGTCAATGCGGCGCGAGCATGTTTCCTTGTCTTGAGGACAGATTGGCGCAACTCATAGCGGCGGACGCAAACGAAGAGAGCGCGTACATTTCAACTTCTTTTGCTGAGTTTAGAACGCGCATAGCACAAGCGGAGCGCCGCATGAGCACAAATCTGCTCTCCTTGGTTGGTCACGGCACGCTACGTGCGGGTGTGCTTGGCTACGACAATCGGCCAGCCACGGCCGCAGAACTTGTCACCATGGTGCGCTTGCTGGAGAGGGACCTCTTAGCTGGAGCATGGGGACTTTCCCTCGGTCTTGGCTATACGCCAGGTGTTTCCGCCGATGTCGCCGAGCTGATCGCACTGGGCAAGGTTGTCGCCAAATACAACGGACACATCCCAGCCCATATGCGCGACCAAGGAGATAACACGCCGCAGTCGTTAGACGAAATGTACGCTATCAACAGGCAAAGTAGCGCCCGCGTGCACATCGCTCACTTTAAAGCTGGGGGCAAGGACAACTTTGGGCGCGCTCCAGAATTTGTGCGACATGTAACCCGGGCGCAACAGAGCGGGGTCGCGGTCACTGTGGACGTCTACCCTTATACAGCGGCCTCCTCAGGCATCACTAATTCTTTTCCCAAGTGGTCGATCCAAGGCGGGTTGGAACAGACACTCCTAAGGCTGCAAACGGAAGAGCGGGCCACCATCTACGCCTTTCTCAGCCAAGCCTTCTCCACGCGGGAGGATGGCGAAAGCCTGTACATCGTCAGCACTAACGACCGCTTCCCACAGGCTGACGGAAAAGACATATGGCAACTTAGCCAAGAGCTTGCACTATCCATGGCCGAAACGATTTTAACCGTCACCGAGCGAACCCAGGCGCGGGCTGTCTGCATATCGCACTCTATGAATCAAGCAGACGTTGACTTCTTCCTAGCCCAAGCAGATTACGCCGTGGGCAGTGACGGGCGCGCACTGCCGTTTGACCCCGCCGCGAACAAAGGCAAGCCCCATCCGCGCAACTTCGGAACATTCCCGCGCTTTTTGCGCCAGGCACGCGAGCAAGGTTTCGCCACACTCGAGACAGCCATACGCCGCATTAGCGAGCTGCCCGCGGCTATCGTGGGACTAACCGACCGCGGGGTCATCAAGCAAGGGCTGGTAGCTGACCTTACCGTTTTTTGCCCACAGATCATATCTGACCGCGCGACATACAGAGACCCTTTCCAAAGGCCAGTCGGGATCGAACATGTGTTTGTTGCTGGGCGCCCCGCTCTGCTGCACGGTCAGCAGACTGAGTTGCGCTTAGGCGCATTTTTGCTGCGCCGCTAGGCTACCTGGGTCGAGTAATTTCTTGGGGGTGCGAAAATGCGTTGGGGTCAGTTTGAGAAATATGTCGATCGCCTAATGTCTGAAGAACCAATCGTCGGCCTAGGGGTGTCTGTAGCCAAGCATGGCCGAGAACTCTATCACCGCGGCTTCGGTGTGGTAGATCTTGAGACAAGGGCGCCTGTCAATAAGGACACTATCTTCGGCACTGCTTCGGTTACCAAATCTTTCACTGCGCTAGCCGTGATGCGCCTTGTTGAGCAAGGGCGGTTGTCACTAGACGCTCCAGTTAGTGATTATTTGCCCAAGTTTCGGCTTGTGAACGTCCGTGATATCACAGAGATTAAGCTGCGCCATTTGCTGACGCACAGCACGGGGTTGCCACCGATGCGCCGCCGCCAAGAATTGATGAATTTCGACGAGCACCTAGATTACCTGGGAAATGAACCGGTCCGCCTGCTTGGCCTACCGGGAGAATATACAAGCTACTGCAATGACACCTTCCTGCTGCTAGGCGCGATCATCGAAGTGGTGACCGGGTCAAGTTTCCGCCAGCACATCACCAACACCATCCTCGGACCGTTAGATATGCGGCGCTCAACACTCGACGACAATATGCTCGGAACACTAAGCAATCTATCCACGCCATACATTTATCATGCCAAAATCGCGCGGTACTGCGCCGAAGCATGGCCCGTGCTTAACAACTATGCCGTCGGGGGTGGGGTGCGATCTTGCCTGAGTGACTTGATGAAATACGGTGAGGCGTACATCGGTTTGCGCTATCTTGCCGGCCCCTTAACCATACGAGCCATGTACAGTCAAGGTCTGCCGGTTGGGAAAAACACTTTCTATGGCTTTGGCCTGCGCTACACACCCGCGCACAGCGGAGTAACTTTAGTGGAACACGGCGGCGGGCAGACGGGTGTATCTTCGCACTTCGGCTTTGCACCAGAGGATGGGCTCGTGGTGGCCGTACTAGCAAATGTCACCAGTGTGTCCGCTGCCAGAATTTGGTTGGCCGCTATGAACACAGCCCTTGGGCTGCCGTTAGAATTCAACACGAACGAAGAGCTGCCCCAAGACTTTGTCGGCGACTTAGCGGCATTTGTCGGCACATACATAAGTGCGGAAGGAGGAAAAATAACGGTTGTGGAATCGGATGGCAAGCTCGCGGCCGAAACAGACGGGATGCAGCATGAGCTAGTCTATGCGGGTGGTAGCACGTTCTTCTTCCGCTACCGCGGGCAGCGCGTACTGCGGTTCTACATTAAACCTGCTGATCAAGCATGGGCCGTGTTGGTTGGGCTGCGCATGCTGCGCCGCGAAGGTAATGGGGGGTAAGTCCACTGCCATTTCAATGCGGTAGGCGGCCTGCTCATGATTCGATAGCACATAGAACGCGCCTTGGCGCAAGAAGCGGCTTTCATCAACAATCATCACGGCGAACGAAGGCCCCAGCGATGTTCTTAACATGCGAATGGGCTCCTCTTCTGGCATGTTGGGTTCCAGCGCAAAGTGATTGCGCAGTCCGGATGTGGTCATATAATTGTCCCGCGGAACAAACGAAGGAGCGTGATGAAGTCTGAATGCAGTG
>Ga0209103_1000006_pt1 | contig 57912 bp, 58 predicted proteins | sample 4C3metaG_FD_184152 | JGI IMG/M metagenome (GOLD analysis project Ga0209103, IMG submission 184152) | Freshwater bacterial and archeal communities from Indian Creek, Illinois, USA - 4C3 metaG (SPAdes) (version 2) | ecosystem: Environmental > Aquatic > Freshwater > Unclassified | place: USA...
ACATCCGGATTCTCTTCTGCCGGTCTGCCAACAATCACAAATGGTGTAGAGTGCATAAGCATATCCTTGATTCTTATATCCTCAAGAACCGGCGCTAATATTACCGAACCGTCAAACGGATCCACTCTTGAAATTAGGTTTCTATGCGTCTTTTCGTTACCTTCACTGCAAGTATCAAGCAACACCCTATAGCCGGACTGTGCGGCAGCAACCGTTACACCGCCTATGAGTTCCCCGAAAAACTTTTTAAATCCATCATAGCCGCTTCCGAGCAAAAGACCTATGGTATAAGTCTTTTTGGTCGCCAAGCTTGAAGCGACATGATTCGGATGATAATTCAGCTCATCACTGGCATTCAACACTTTTTGCTTAAGATGGCTGCTCACTTTTTTGTTGTTGGTAAATACGTTTGACACAGTAGCCTTAGATACACCTGCGGCTTGTGCTATGTCGCTTATATTAGGCATTTTCCCTCACCCATATCGAATAGTTTACTATGGTAAACCGGTATAAATGTGAATGTGTCAAAACCTGCTAAACAGCTTTATAATTTAAAGATTTTAATCACTTATGTGTATCACAGTAAACCGGTTTACTCTTATGAAAATATTCTACACGGCTTCAAAAAATCCTTCTTTTCTAGGGAAGTTAATTTTTAGCTCAAATCCGCCGTAAGCCAGCGATCTACGACCTGCTGCCTGTATTCTTTTGATAAGGATTTGAAAAATGCGCTGTAACCCGTTACTCTCACGACAAGATCAGGATATTTGTCGGGGTTTTCGTGCGCTTCAAGAAGTTTGTCCCTTGATACTACGTTTATATTTATAAGAGTTCCGCCCATCTCGTTATGAGCGCGGATATATGCTTTGATGATTTCCCTGCCGCCTATATCCTTAGCAAGATGACTGTCCATGTCGATTTGAAGCGGCGTTGAATTGCCATATCCTGATTGAACGCGCGCGACCGCGTTAGCTTTTGCTGTAGGAGCACTTCCTCCGCCAGGTAAAAATCCCGGATCCGGATCAGCGCTGTGCGATATCGGATCACCGTAAAACCTGCCATTAGGCGTAGCGGGAAGGTTTTCGCCGTGCTTGTATACATCCCCGTGCGAAAATATCCCCGGCAAAACGCGATAGCCACCCTTTGTAGGAGTACACGCCATTACAGCTGTTAACATATCCGCTACAAGCTTGGCATAATAATCAGCCCTGGAATTTCCCGAGCCATACCTTTCAATGTTTTTCAACATAAGGCGTATGTCTTCGAAACCTTCCCAGTTTTGTTTCAGAATTTGCTGTAACATTTCCCATGATAAGCTTTTTTCGGAAACAACATACTTTTCGATAGCTCCAAGCGAATCCGCTACTGTCGCCAAAGCTGTGCCGTCACAGGCGAAATTATATATATCCACTCCGCCACAGGATACATCCACCCCACGCTCTATAGCACCGTGAGAAAAGAGATTAAGCACCATCTCAGGCTTATTGAGATGCTTATATTCTATATGCCAATCAACCCCGTCTTTTATAAGGCTCACAGCTTTATTCAAATGTGTTTCATACCTCTTCAAAAGATTATTCATACTATTTTCTTCATCGGATTCAATCATTTCATCCAAAGCAAGAAGCATAGGTTTTGCAAGACAGACTCTGGTGACATCCTGCAAAGCATATTCAATTCCGGGAAGCGCAGTCCAATTACAACCCACCTTAGCGCGCACACGTGCAAGAGGAAGCGGAAAACCGTTTTTTACGAAACCTTCATCCAAGCCCTTTGAGCATGAATAGCACACGCCTGTTCCATCCTCAAAAAGGTACTTGACAGCATTGTCCAAAAGCTCATCGTCCATATTGCCATGAACACGCAAAGCTATGTTCGAAGGTATATTGAGTCTGTGCATGCCTTCAAGAATCAAAAATGACAATTTGCTCGCCAAGTCATGCCCGTCCGCAGCGCTTTGTCCCCCTATCTGGTAATAGTGCGTATCATTAAAAAGTAGACTTGCCACATACCAAATGACTTGCTCATCATCAGCTACTTGGCCGTTTTGCACATCAGTCTCATAATATGGCCTAAGCAGTTCGTCTAACTGCTGACCTGCTCCTCCGTTAAAATACATGCGGTCGATCACCTGAAACCAGCATATAAGCTGCATAGCTTCACGCAAAGTATCAGGAGGACTTGTCATGAGCTTTTCATTTATGAACGCTAACTCAAGCAGATTGTTTCTTAAACTCTCGTTTTCTTGTGACAGCGCAAGTTCTCTGGCGTAATCAACATGTCTTCCTACAAAGCGAATTAGCGCTTCAACAAGCCTTTCTTCCCCGTCATAGAACGAGGTGTCAGCCGGTTTGTTAATCGCTCTGTAAAACCTTATTTTCTCAAGAATACCGCTAAACCCAAGTTTTAATCCAATACTTAGATCAGGTGCGCTGTGGTTCATAGCATACAAGCCTCTTGAAGTAATATTGTATTTCTTGAATAAAGGCTCATGTTCTTCCAGACGGTGCTCAGACCGCCACGGATCTCCTATTCCAGGCACATTTCCTGCCCATGCGCCTGCAAATGCACTTTCAGGATGTATGTATACGGGGTGTGCGTTCAGATAATTAACAAAAGTCATTGATACAGCTTCCATTCCAGTAGTCAAGCCGCTTCGAACTTCCTTTACAATCTCAAACTCAATTGGTTTTTCAAATGGAACCCAGCCGTGATCGTCAAAATTATACGAGCCTAATCTGGCTATTTTTATATCGTTGAACTCAAGCTTAGACTTACGAAGCGATTTTATTCTTTCGTAATATGTATTAACATTCATTTAGAGTTATTCCTCCTTTTAATATTTTTATGTTTTACCGCAATATCACTTATCTCAGCTTTAAGATGAGAACTGTCAAACATGTACATACTTTGAAGCCATCTCTTTCAACGCTTCAATTCTTGCCATATCCGGGGTAAAGTAGCTATGAGCTCGGCTTAAGCTCAAAGCGTCGTATTTAACATCGCCTAAATTGTGATAGGGCAACAGGATGTATTTGCTTATATTTTTCAATCTCTGAAGGTGTTTGACAATTAGCAGTATCTCAGACTCATCATCGTTCACCCCTCCTATGACAGGAGTTCGTACTACAACAGGTAAATTCTCAGTTGAAAGCCTTTCCAGATTCCTAAAAATCGTATTTTTATCGCCATGGATATGTTGATCATAAATATGCTCGCTATAAGCTTTAATGTCATACATTACAAGATCGGTAAAAGGCAGTAGTTCTTCAAGGTAAGCATAATCATAGTTTCCGGCAGTTTGAACTATCGTATGCAGCCCCGCTTCTTTGCATTGTTTTAAAATTTCTTTACAAAAGCGATGCTGTAAAACCGGCTCGCCACCAGACAGTGTGACTCCGCCGTTTGACTGCCGATAATATTCAATATCAGCTAAAATTTCTTTCATTATGTATTCTACGGTCACTGCTCTGCCCGATAACATCAATGCGTTGCTATGGCAGGATTTAACACACAAGCCACATCTTTTGCAATTCTCCCTATTAAATAAATGCTGGTCATCGTTGAATTGATGGCAACCATATAAACACGCGTATAAACATTTAACGCAGTTTATGCATCGCTTCTTATAGAATTGGAGCTCAGGCTCATTTGCGATTGATTCCGGGTTATGGCACCAGGCGCAGACGTTGCTGCATCCTTTCAAAAAAATTGTAGTTCTGATACCGGGTCCATCGTGTACGGAAAAACGCTGAATATCAAATATAATACCTTTTACATCACTCATCAAAGACTCTCCGCTATTGCTTCTGCGCTTAAAACGCAAACCAATTCTACATCAGGCAGAGATAGCTCACAATATACATAATTTGAGCAATTTCATCATTTTATTGATATAATCCCTGCAAGACATGGCTTCGCTTAACCATTAAGTCCGATTTCTTCGGCTACTTTTTGCATGCCCTTGATAGTTTCAGCAATCAGCAGGTCTAAATCCATGTCTAAAAGCAATGCACCTTCCTCTATGACTTGCCGGTTTACACCTGCCGCAAAGTTCTTCTGCTTGAACTTTTTTTTGACCGAATTGACTTCAAGCGCATTTATGCTTTTATCGGGGCGCATATACACAGTCGCTGTAATAAGTCCCGTCAGTTCATCGATCGCATATAGAGTTCTCTCCATTTTATGCTTCGGCTCAACATCGGTGCAAATCTTCCATCCGTGACTTTGCACTGCACGAACATAATCGTCAGGCCAGTTATGTTCCTTTAATATATCAAATGCCTTTAAACAGTGCTGCTCTGGGTACATTTCATAATCAATATCATGCACAAGGCCTATCACAGCCCATTTCTCCTCGTCTTCCCCAAAAAGACAGGCAAAATGACTCATAACAGCTTCAACCGCTAATGCATGTCTTACCAGACTATCGTTTTTATTATATTTCTTGAAAAGATTAAGCGCATCTTCTCGTGTCGGGATAACTTCAGTCATTTGATGATTCTCCTTTTCTGATATGTTGTGCTGTATAAACTCCTGAATACAAATACGAGGTTCAGCGACAACAAAAATTATAGATAAATTGATGGATAAAATCAATGGCTATTATGTACTTATGAGAGATCGACAAAATACTCGGCATGATCTGATTGACTTAGTCATTAGCTTAGTCTATACTGTTTATGAGGTGATGTTATGTTAGAGCACGTCAATGTACACGAAGCAAAGACTAATCTGTCAAAACTTTTGGCACGAGTACAGCGAGGGGAGGAGATAATCATCTCCAAATCGGATGTTCCGGTAGCGCGATTGATTCCCATTGGTAATTCATCAACTACACGGGTAGCAGGAAGTGCAATCAGTAAAGTAACTATTACTCCCGATTTCGATGACCCATTATCCGAGTCTTTACTGGGCAGTTTTGAAGCATGAGAGTTCTATTAGACACTCATGCTTTTTTATGGTGGATTACAGACGACCCAAGGCTTTCCGCTAACGCACGCCAGATCATTGGCAATGGAACGAATGAATTGTTTCTAAGTGCGGCAAGCGCTTGGGAAATAGCCATAAAAGCAGGCTTGGGCAGACTCCGATTTAAAGAAAATAATCTTGAGCGCTTTATTGCGGATCAATTGACTCTTAACGCTATAAATAGCCTATCGATTAACATAAACCATGCATTACGTGTTAATATCCTTGACCCTCATCATCGCGATCCGTTCGACCGCTTACTCGTCGCACAAGCTCAATTAGAGACTTTACCTATACTTACTTCTGACCCTTTGTTCAAGCTCTATTCAGTAACTGTATTATGGTAATCATTAGACTTCGGAGTGTGTAATCCGATTATGATACTTCTTCCTTACAAAAAATTCATATTCAACAGAACCGAATTCGCAGGTTCTCTTGCCGACCTGGGGACTATCTTGCCTTTAGCAGGTGGTATGATTGCGGCAAACGGCCTCGAACCCGCAGGTATTTTCTTTACTGTTGGTCTTTATTATTTGCTGAGCGGGTTGCATTTCGGAGTAACTATCCCTGTACAACCCATGAAACTTATTGCCGCATATGCAATCGCCATGGGATATGATGCAGGAGTAGTCTCCTCATCGGCTCTGCTAATGGGAACATTATTACTTTTCATCGGAGTTACAGGCATTGTCCAACTAATAGTTAAATATATCCCCAGATCAGTTGTCAGAGGCATCCAAGTATCAGCAGGGATTTTGCTGGCAATCGAAGGTGTAAGATTCATACTTGGCATAACAGAGTTTCAAGCCATAAAAGCAGAACCATATCTTGCCGTGCAGCATGTAGGACCAATTCCAATCGGAATAATTTTAGGTATAATTGCTGTTGCCTTAACTTTATTCTTTCTTAACAACAAAAAAATTCCGGCAGCGCTTGTTGTAATTTTCGGAGGGCTGTTGGCAGGAATTGTTTTAGGTGTACATGACGGATTGTACAGGATAGAATTCTTTCATTTGCCAAGAGTTTTACCATTCGCTATTCCCTCTCCGGACATATTGCTTGTGGCCTTAGTTTCTCTTGTTTTACCTCAAATTCCACTTTCGTTAGGCAACTCAGTCATATCTACCCCGGATCTTTCAAAAGAATATTTCGGTGAGAACGCAAAAAAGGTTACCCCTAAATCTATATCAATCTCAATGGGTCTTGCAAATATAGCCGTATTTTTTTTCGGCGGTATGCCACTGTGTCACGGCTCAGGAGGATTGGCCGCACATTATAGGTTTGGTTCGAGAACTGCCGGGACAAACATTATGATCGGTTCGATTTTCTTAGTATTGGCACTTTTGTTGGGCGAACATATACTGGCTGTCATAAATCTCCTGCCACTCTCGGTTTTAGGTGTTTTGCTCACTTTTGCGGGCATTGAGCTGTCTCTTATGATAAAAGACATTAAGGAACACTCAGATCTGTTTGTGGTATTTGCTATGATAGCCGTCACACTAGCCGCGAATCTTGCTCCTGCGTTGGTCATAGGGCTAATACTTAGCTATATCATGGGAAAAAAGAAGTTTCAATTGTGATAATTAAGTTAATGATGATATACTGTATTAACTATTGGTACATAAAATAATCCACATAAGAAAATTACCGTGTTAAAAACAATAATTTCAAAAGCGACTAAAAGCTGCTAAAAGCGGACTCAAAGTAATAGTTAAAAAAGTTCTCAAATAGGTTATTTGCCTGAAATGTGGTGTAACAATGCTTCAAGCATCAGACTTCCAAAATATTGTAGATCGAGTCATTGGCATACTCGGTAAAAATGTCAACATAATGAATACCAACGGCGTAATCATTGCTTCGGGTGATGAGTCAAGGATTGGCGCTTTCCACGAGATTGCCGCTTCTGCCGCAGCTGAAAACAGGGAAATCATCGTTGACTTGGAACATGCTTCGGAACTTAAGAATGTGAAGCCCGGTGTTAACGTGCCCATAAACTTTGATTCCGAGGTAATCGGGGTTGTAGGAATAACAGGCAATCCCAATGAAGTAGCAGGATATGGCAAAATTATTAAAGAACTCGTCGAGCTCATGGTAAATGATAAACAGCAGAAAAAACTCGAGTTATTCCAGTACAGGGCAGTCAGAAGTTTAATCATTGAACTCATAAAAAAATCAAATCCTGAGCCGGACGAAATACAAATGCTTGAGAACAGAGCGTTATTATCTAAATTTGACCTTAAAAAGAAAAGATTTATGCTTATAGCTGATATAGCGAACTTCGGGGATTTTATCGCCAAAAACACATTGACTGAAGTGCAAATACAGGGACTCAAGCAAAACGTTTTAGATCTGATTTCCGCAAGCGCTGATTCTGCCGATGCTGTATTTAATCTTGATGAAGACAGATTTATGATACTTAAATCTGCGGAAGATGACATAGAAAGCTTCTGCGACAACAAGCACATACGAATTTATAACAGGCTTGGCATTAAGCTTATATTCGCAGAAGGAGGAATATGTGCAGATATTAGAGATTACCATCACGCATATGCGAAAGCTCTGAGTTTTCTTGATATAGCAAATAAGCTGAAAAACTTATACTACATATCCGAAAAGCACTTCGATATATACCTTCTTGTTCACGAAATTCCCGACAAGATCGGAAAGGATTATTCAAAAAGATTAGGAATCAATTTATCTGACAGCAAAGACAATCTCTTAGAAACTGTCAAGGTTTTCTTCGAATCGGGAATGAATTCAAAAGAAACCGCAGCAAAGCTTTTCATCCATAAAAATACATTGATATACAGGTTAAACAAAGTAAGGGATCAATACGGAATCGATCCGTTCAATCCCTATCAATGCATGAAATTATACCTTGCAGTGATCATGAAAGAACTTGCATTTACATCTAAATAAAACTTATCTCATATTTCTATCCACATTTAGAGCTTAACAATTATACATTAACTGTTATCAGAAAAATCTCCTTGGATAGTTTTTTACCTCCAAAAATTAAATATTTGGTATCATAGGGCACAACGAATGAACCGTTAAACTTCAGCAGTTTATATATAGTGTGCCGATTTCCCTATCTTTTATGTATAGTTTGCCATTAACGACAGCGGCATTAGTGAAAGGGGTCGGTCCTATACTGAAACAGTGAATGCCGTTGAAAGTCAAATTTTTGCATCGATTGACAATAGTGGCATTTGGATGCTGCAATTCTATAGCCTGCACCCTATATTGAAATAAATTGGCAATCTCAAGATCCCAACAATTCTCAACGCACAAAGAAGCTGCATACTCACTGCCTAAGTTCTCCTCAGTCTGCAATGCGACAATCTTCCAGTTGGAGACATTCTCCAACACCACTTCAATATCTAAGTGGTGTTCAACTGAAATCATCCAAATCTGTCCGGGAGCAGATGTGTCGCGAATATAAAACCCGTTTTTCGCCCAGACATCAGGAATCCAAATGTTTTTAAATATTCCGGCGCCATCATCATGAACATAAATGCAGTAATAACGGTCACGCCCTTTATGTTCAGTGCCTCTGCCTCCGAAACTAAAAAGGCAATCTTCCATAATTGAGGAGGGTTCACCAAGCCACTCAACCTGAATTACACCCTTATTCCTGCCGCCATCAAAACATATGCCTGAAACATGGTTCAAACCGCCTTTCGGAATTTTAAACATAGCAGCAGGGTTGTTGTATTTGTTAAATCCTGGAGTATCGTCCCTCAAGCAAAGTCTTGTCGTGCTGCAATGAAGTCCTAGAAAAGCTGTATCCTTTTTTAACTTCCTTTCTTTTACACTCAGCTGTTTATCAATCCTCATAAGATTAAATACTATAATCTTATCCCTTTACTCCTCCGAGTGTTAAGCCTTTTATAAAGTATTTCTGCAGGAAAGGATATGTAAACAAAATCGGAGTAACGGCTATGACGGTCATAGCTGACCGGATAGACGCCGGAGTAACCGCAGTTCTAGCGGCATCACCCATATTCATCATAGCATCCGAATCCGCTGCAGCCATACTTAAAGAGGATGTCAGGAGTTTTTGCAGCTCAAACTGCAATGTCGTAAGCATTGGGTTGGAACCTGCATAAAGCATTGTATCAAACCAAGAATTCCATTGTCCTACAGCAACAAACAATGTAATCGTTGCTATTACCGGCAGGCTCAAAGGGAAAATAATGCCGAATAAAATCTTATATTCGCTAGCCCCATCAATTTTAGCCGCTTCTATCAGGCTTTCCGGTATCCCTTCAATATAGCTGCGCATTACCATAATATTATAAGCACCAATCATCCCCGGTAATATATATACAAGAAAATTATTGATCAATCCAAGATCCCGCATCAGGATAAAAATCGGAATCAATCCTCCGGAAAAATACATCGTAAAAACCACAAACGGTGTTAGTGTCTTTCGGAAAACGAATTCCTTTCTGGACAAAACATAAGCCACACAAAGGGTGGCAAAAACACTGAGCAAACTCCCTGACAGCGTTCGGCTGGTAGAAATAAAGATAGCTTGGCTAATCGCCGGGTTTCCAACCAGAATTCTTTCATAATTTCTCAGCGTAAAATCTCGTGGCCAAAGATAAATACCCCCACTGATGGAATCAATGGCGTTGTTAAAAGAAATTGCAATTGTGTTAAGGAAAGGATATAACGTCACTATGCAAAGTAATATTAGGAAAACGTAAATGATAAAGTCTACCACTAAATCTTCCAGTGTAACTCTTTTATATCCAATTGCCGACAGAAAGTTTTTACTGCTTTTTTTATGCACCCTGTATTCCTCCATTTTAGAATATCCCATACCCGTCTATTTTTTTAGATATATAATTACTTACAGATATCAACATCAAAGCTACAAGAGAGTTAAATATCCCGATTGCCGTCCCGTAAGATAGACGACCGCTTCTCAATGCAAAATTAAACACATGAATATCGATTGTCCGGGAAGCCTCTATGTTTGACGGGTTACTTAGCAGATATACCTGCTCAAATCCTGCATTCATTAAAAAACCTATATTCAACACTAATAATATCTTAATCGTTGGCATAATACTTGGAAGCGTTACTGCAAGGATTCTCCGAATTCGGCCGGCACCGTCAATGCAAGCTGCTTCATAGAGCTCCGGATCAATACCCGCCATGGCTGCCAAATACACTATGGCATTCCATCCAACATTTTTCCATATGTTTGAGACCGCAACAATGCCATAAAAGTAGTCCGGGTTACCCATAAACGGGACAGGTTCCCTAACCAATCCCAGCTGAAGAAGCACAGTATTAACGATCCCATCCGAAGGAGACAGAGCCGTATATACAATAGTAGATGCAACTACCCAAGATATGAAATATGGAAGATATGATATCGTCTGAACCGTTCTCTTAAACGGAATCGACTTTACCTCGTTTATCATCAAAGCAAGCAGTATAGCAGCCACAAAGCCTGTTGATATTCTCAGTGTGCTTGTCATCAAAGTGTTTCTAATAGCTATAATAAAATTCCGATCAGTAAAAGCTTCGATAAAATGCGCCAATCCTACGAACTCAGAATCAAAAATACTTGTGCCGGGTCTAAAGTTAACAAAGGCCATACTCCAGCCCCATATTGGCAAATAATTAAATACCAGCACAAACAGCATAAAAGGTAGTATTAATACTATCAATTGTCTTTGATTGATGATTCTCTTTATAAGTGGCGATTTTATGTTAAATATGGGTTTACCAGCCGCTGTAGCGGCAATTTTTTCACCCAATGAAGTCATTTCAAATCCTCCTGACTAAAAATCGGAAAAAACCGAGGAGTACAAAACATTCCCCGGTTTCTCCGCAATCAAAATATTAATTACCTGTAATGTTCAGCGCTAGCCCTGATAATTTCAGTAATCTTCTGCTCATACTCTGCAAGTCCGGCGATAGAATTCAATTTTGTCTGAAATTCATCCCAAAGATTATCAAACTCATTAGGGTTAGCCATGGTGATCTTAACAACGTATTCAGTTGTCAATTCCAATGCTTTAGTGGTTGCAATGAATTCAACTGAATCCTGCGGTAACTGCTGCCTTGCTGCCCAACCTGGCTGATAAAAGGCAGGGAAAGCTGGAGCGAAGAAATCATTGAACGTATTAACGTTAAAGCTACTAAGGATTTCTTTTTCATGATCTCTATAGCGCATATCGTTAAATTCCTGATTCATAGCAGGATTTACCCAGTTTCCGTTGGAAAACTTTGCATATTCCTCGTCATTCGTTAGTTCGTATCGAGGTAAGAAGCTAAACTGTCCCAATCCCGTAGACTGCTGATAGTCTAAGCTTCAACAAAAACCGCGGAAAACATTTGTCTAAATTGCGCATTGCATTCTAGCAAAGCTTGGGTTTATTATACAATCAGTGTAGAATTGGTATTACAGATTATTTGCCCGCTACCCATGCGTGATGCGGGCGGTTTTCCCGGGGAGGATTAAGAGCATGAGCACAATTGTCAAGAAACCCAGAGTCAGCGACCAAGTCTTTGAGCAAATGAGGGATATGATTATCGAGCAAAAATGGCGCCCAGGAGACAGGTTGCCCTCGGAGCTGGCACTTTGTAAGCTTTTCGGCGTGAGCCGGGTGACGGTTAGAAGCGCAATGTTCAAGCTCAACGCGCTGCGACTTATCGATACTTTTCTGGGTGACGGATCGTATGTCCGCAAGCTGGATACGGAGGTCGCACTCAACAGCCTTGTACCGGTTGCCTGCCTTGACGAGAACTTAGAAAGCATCCTTGAATTTAGGATGGAGGTAGAATCGGGCACTTGCGCCATTGCCGCGCGCAAAGCCACGAAAGACGATATAGCTAACTTGCGTGAGATGCTGGAAAAAATGCTCGCCACACAAGACGACCTGGACGCGCTGTCCGTTTTGGATTTGGAGTTCCATTACGCAATAGCTAGAATATCCCGCAACAATCTTCTCATCAAAACCTACGAAATAGTTTGGAACATATACATGACACATATAAAGAAGATTGTAAATACGATGGGTGGAGACTGGGGTATCTATTACCACAGCAAGATTGTAGACGCATTGGAGGCGCACGACACCCCGGGTGCGCGACAAGTAATGTATGAGCATATACTCAAGAACTTGGAGTTTATCCGCGAAAGCGGTAAAACAAGCGTAACGAAAACTTTGGGGTGCGCCCCAATAACAGGAGAGAAGCATGGTGTTTGACAAAGATATTACAGGTCACTTGGAAGACAAGGCCAAGGCCCTGCGGAAAAATGTGGTAATGAGCATAGGTGCGAATTATCCCGGCCATATCGGCGGTTCGTTTTCCGCCGCTGATATTATGGCCGCGCTTTATTTCCACAAGATGAAGCACGACCCCAAAAACCGATACATGCCGGACAGAGACCGCCTTGTGCTTAGCAAAGGGCACATAGCAATCCTGCAATACGCCGCGCTTGCCGAAGCGGGATACTTCCCCATAGAAGAGCTGGCTAACACAAAGAAGCTAAGCTCGTTCCTGCAAGGACACCCTGACTTAATCAAAAGCGGCGAGTACGGCGTCGAAGCGGGAACCGGCTCGCTAGGGCAAGGGCTATCCATCGGTGTTGGAATGGCGTATGGACTTAGGATGGACAACATATCATGCAAAGTGTATGTGATTTTGGGCGACGGCGAACTGGCTGAGGGGCAAGTGTGGGAAGCGGCTATGGCGGCCAATACATTCAAGCTGGATAACCTGGTGGCCGTTGCGGATAAAAACGACAAGCAGGCCCAGGGCGCGGTCAAAGACCGCTTTGACTTGGGCGGCATACCGGAGAAGTGGAAAGCTTTCGGGTGGCATGTTATTGAGATAAACGGGCACGACATGGCCGACGTCCTTAAGGGCTTGTACGCCGCAGACAAAATCAAAGGAAAGCCCAGCGTCATAATCGCGAGCACCGTCAAGGGCAAGGGGCTTGATATAGCCGAAGCGCACCCGGCCGGTATGCACAATGCCTCGCTAACCAAGGAACAATACGACCAGGCTATTGCAACATTTGGGGGGAGGGCTTAAATATGTCTCTGACAAACCAAAGAGTAGCTTATGGCCAGGCGCTTGTTGACCTTGGCCGCGAAAACAACGATATAGTCGTGCTGGACGCCGACCTAGGCAGCTCAACTATGGGCAGGATGTTCGAAAACGAGTTTCCTCAGCGCCACATCGAAGTGGGCATAGCCGAAGCTAATATGACTTCCATGAGCGCAGGGCTTGCGTTGATAGGTAAAATTCCCTTTGTGAATTCCTTTGCGGTATTTGCTTCCGGGCGCGCGTTTGACCAAATCCGTCAGTCTATCGCCATCGGCAACGTCAATGTCAAGATAGTCGGCTCGTCAGCCGGGCTTTCTGACTTTGGCGACGGGGCGACGCACCAGTCTGTCGAGGATATAGCCATAATGCGCTCGCTGCCGAACATAACCGTGCTCTCGCCCTGCGACCCGAATGAAGCCTATCAGGCCACCATTGCGGCCGCTAAGCATAAAGGCCCAGTTTACCTGCGGATAAACCGCACCGACTTCCCAAGCGTTACCAAAGCCGACGCACCTTTTGTTATCGGCCAGCCGGTAGTGATGAAAGAGGGGTCCGACGTCGCCGTGCTGGCTACCGGTTACATGGTAAGACTAGCACTTGAAGCAGCTCAGTCGCTCGAAGGCAAAGTATCGGTGAAAGTCGTGAACATACATACAATCAAGCCGCTCTGCCAAGAAAAGCTGCTGACGGCGATAGGCGACTGCAAAGCTGTTGTCACCGCCGAAGAACACAGCCTAATCGGCGGCTTGGGCTCTGCCGTGGCAGAAGCGTTGCGCGGCAACCCATTGCCAATGGAGTTTGTGGGCATTAACGACGTATTCGGGCGCTCCGCGCACAATTACGAAGAACTAATGGAATATTTCGGCCTAACGTCCGGGAACATCGAGCAGGCCGTGCTGAAACTGAAAGTATTAGGTATTACGAAAGACTGACCGGCACCGAGATCCGCAAATAGAGGAGGTTTTCGCAATGAACACTTATCTGGAGCAACTCTTCTCCCTTAACGGCAAGGTTGCCCTTGTAACCGGTGCAGCCGGTGGTATAGGCAGCGCGATTGCCGAGGGCCTTTGCCACGCCGGGGCCCATGTCGCCCTAACCGACATTGACCTGGACAGGATTTCTGAAATAAAGGCTAAGCTAGGTGAAAACACTTCAGCCTTCAAGCTTGACATGACCGACATTAGCAGCTTTAAGGCGGTTCTGGGCGAGATTGCGAAAATCACCGGGCGCATCGACGTCTTGGTTAACTGCGCTGGAATAAACAAGCGCGAAGGCATAGCCGAAGTGGAAGAAGCCACCTACGACAAAATCATGGACATAAATCTCAAGGGCGCCTTTTTCCTGTCACAAGCGACGGCGCACTATATGAAAGCCCAAAACGGCGGAGCGATTGTAAATATCGGCTCTCACAACACCGGCATGGTGCTAGGCGGAGTGTCGGTTTATGCGGCTAGTAAAACCGGGCTTATGTCCCTTACCCGCTCAATGGCTGTGGAGTGGGCTAAATACAACGTGCGCGCCAACTGTGTCAGCCCGGGGCATATCAAAACCGACCTGACCATCCCCACATGGCAGCACCCGACGCGCAGCAAATACTTGCTGGATCGCATCGCGCTGAACCGCCCGGGTTACCCTGAGGATATCGTAGGGCTGGTGATTGCGCTCGCTTCCGACAGCTCCTCGTACATAACCGGTCAGGAATTCCGTATCGACGGCGGATTTTTCGCGGGCGGCCAACCGTGGGATTACGACACCAACTTCTGATTAATATTCACACTTTACGCAAAGCTTACTCCCGGTATTCTAGCTGAGAGTAAGCTAAGAATTATTGAATCAAGTTCAAATAGACCTTCTAATGTTATAAGTCATCAATTATTCATTGTTATGACTGCTTTAACGACGTCTTTAGCATTATTCACTGTAAAATCAAAGGCTTCCCTGATATTCTCAAAATCAAATTCATGACTTACTATATCTTTGACTTTTATTGTTCCGTTTGCTATAGATTTAATAGCAATCGGATAGAGATTTCTATATCTGAAAACTGTTTTGAGTGTGCCTTCTTTTCCCATTAGCTTCATAAAGTTGAACTCCACATGATCGGATGGCGTCATTCCTATAAGTACAATTGTGCCACCTGTTTTTAGAACATCCACTGTCTGTTTTACAGTAGCTTTCGCTCCTGCTGCATCAAGTACCACATGTGCCCCTCTTTTGCTTGTTATCTCTGCTACAACACTAACCACTTCCCGTTCCTGAGAATTTATCACATAAGTAGCTCCCAGTTGTTTTGCTATCTTAAGTCTGTTCTCCAAAACATCTACTACAATTATCTCGGAAGCGCCTTTCGCCTTACTTGCAAGCAGCGTAGCTAGCCCGATACAGCCTGAACCGTAAATTATGACAGTATCGCCAAGCTTGACTCCACCTTGTTCAACCGCATGAAGACCAACTGCAAGTGGTTCCACTAACGCACCCTCGATGTTTGAAACATTATCTGGGAGCTTAAAGCACATATGCTCTGGATATGTCACATAATCGGTGAATACTCCATGATATGGAGGTGTCGCAAAAAATTCCATGTCAACACAGAGGTTGTAGCGTCCTTCCTTACAATACTCGCAATTTCTACAATTCTTCCCAGGTTCTAGTGCTACACGGTCACCAACACTTAAATTCTTAACTCCACATCCTACTTCTACAATTTCACCAGCACATTCATGTCCTAAAATGAAATCTCCTTGAACAATAAAATCACCAATTCTACCGTGTTGATAATAATGAATGTCAGAACCACATATCCCAACAGCTTTGATTTTCACTAACACTTCATTGCATTTAGCTACAGGCAAAGGTAAGGTTTTCCATATAAGATTGTTTGTATTTTGCATAAAAATCGCTCTATTTTGAAGAATTGACATATATAAATCTCCTCTTTCCGTCAAGAAATTACTACTGCATGAATTAATCTTCATGCTTCATATCCTGCATTTTTTTATAACTTAATGTTAATACAAACTACAGTTTACATCAATGTGCAAAAAGACTAATTTTTTATTTATAGAAATAGTGCTTTTTGTTTCAGGATACATTGAAATTCAGCACTAATTGGGTTGTATTTGGAAGACTATTTTGTGTTTAATTATCGAAGCCAGTTTTTGTTATATCAACACAAAAATCAATCAATGATCGTGCTAATTATTAGTGATTTTATACATTGTTAAATTAATTGCATTAAAGTATCATTCTCTTAAGTTAACCAACAAGTATTGATCGTGCCTGAATAGTTCGGTTGCTCCAGTAGTCCTTTCAGTTTTATCAAGAGGTCAGAAGTTAAATCATTTATCCTCTTAACTTTCTGATAAAGAAAGGGGTGGTTGTTCACCAGACAATCATAACTAACATTATATTTGTAATTTCCTATCGGCGAGATCTTTTTATGACTGTTATGTTTTATATTCACTAGCCATAGCCCATTTTTACGATCAATACTAAGTTTTCAGCTGGTTAAATCGATTATGGACAAATGTATTATCGCCGCAACATTCACATTACGTATTTTTGAAAGGTGGTTAATTTATGCAGTTTTTTGTAGATAATCTTGAAGTAATATCGCTTATTGCATTTGTTATAGCAGTCATTATCACAATCTGGAAAGACTCTAACTTGGGTATACTAGCAATAGGACTTGCCTATATTATAGGTCATTTGATCGGAGGCGTCTCAGTTGGGGATATAATTGACGGATATCCTTCCCGCCTACTGCTCATCCTGGTTGGAGTAACATATTTCTTTGGCGTTGCACAGACTAACGGTACTTTGGAAAAGCTAACGCAATATACAATTAAATCAGCGAAAGGCAATGTAGCAATCCTCCCGATCGTTTTATTCTTTCTGGCTGTAATCATTTCTTCGATCGGTCCCGGACAAATCGCTACATCGGCAATGTTTGCGGCTCCCGCTATGGCTCTAACAATTGGTACCGGTATAAATCCTCTTCTTATGGCGATAGTCGTTGCATCAGGCGCTCAAGCTGGCGCACTTTCTCCACTTACACCGAATGGAATTATTGCAAACACCATAATGGCTGACTTAGGAGTAGTCCAAGATTACTCCCTTACTCTTTGGTTCCATTCGTTGATTACCTTTCTTATTTCTGCATTAATAGCATATGTCTTGTTCGGCGGATTAAAACTATGGAAAAAAAGTCAAGTAGCCAGATCAGCCAATGAAGCTTTAAAAAACATGAAAATAGAACCTTTTACGATGAATCAAAAACTAACTCTAGGAGCAATCGCTTTGCTGATATTTTCAGTAATAATACTTGACATGGATGTAGGGTTTGTAGCTATCGGACTAGGATTTTTGTTAACTCTCTTCAAAATCGGTGACGAGCGTGCAATCTTTAAAGTCATGCCATGGGGTGCAATAATTTTGGTCACCGGCGTAACAGTGCTTATCAGGTTAATGGAAGATATAGGCGGTATAGATCTATTCGCAGACATAATGGGTAGATTTTCGAATCCATTCACCGTAACACTTGTAGTCGGATTCATTGCTGCCATCGTCTCAGCATACGCAAGCACTTCTGGGGTGATTATGCCTGCATTTATGCCAATGGCACCTGTTCTTTTAGGAGTTATTGGAGCACCTGCCACAGCATTAGTACCACTTCTGTTTGCAATTGCTATCGCAGGACATCTTACTGATGTTAGCCCCCTATCTACAACAGGAGCCGTTTTTATTGGAGGTGCACCTGCAAGTATTGAACGCAGACCTTTGTTTAACGGTATGTTGATCTGGGGCTTTGGAATGTCTGTTTTTGCTGCAGTGATTGTTTGGCTTTTTTATAGTGTTTTTAATCTGGTTTAATAATTAGTTTATCGCTATTCCTTGTTTGCGTCCAAATCCATTAGTATATCTGCTGGATTTGGACGTAAAAACTGTAATTTTGGAGGAAATATGAAACTCTTTCTAAGTACTGTAATTTGGGAATCAGCATTACGCAAGGAAATGACACAAGTTGGAATAATAGAAATAGCAGACAAATTTGGATTTGCTGGCATTGAGTTTCGTCCTTTCTGGAAAGATACAGTAGCAGAAGTTCCAATAATAGCAGAAAAACTCATACAAAGTGGGCTTGAAGTCACTTATGCTTGTAACGACTCCATATTATCAAATTCCATGGAAACTACATTAAATGCTATAAAGGGAGTTTCGCAATCGCTTTTGATTGCCGACACGCTCAAAGCCAAAATTCTCCGGTTCAATCTGGCAACTTCTGATTTTGAAAAAGATTTTTTAAATACAGAATGGTGGAAAGAAGCTGTAGCTGGAATTATTAAGCAGGCTTCTTCACTAAATATTGTTTTAGCTATTGAAAACGCGCCGGACAGTTCTAAAGGTGACCCAAGACTATTACTCCAAATTCTGTCTGAATTCGACTCCACTTGGCTGCGGCTAACTTTTGATACCGGTAATTGGTTGTACACAGCCTATAGCCCGAAACAGGCTTTTGATTTGCTAAAAGATTATATAGGTTATGTACATATTAAAGATATAATACGCGACAATGCTAATTTAAAACATATAAATCCGGGATCAGGAATAGTCGATTTAAGCGATCTTATCTGTCAACTTCAAAAAATATATAGTGGAATTTATACGCTTGAATTTCCCGGAGCAGAAGATCCTATTACCCGCATTCAGCACAGCTTATCTTTCTTGAGTGCTTTCAGAGCGCAATAATGCAAAATCAATTAAACAAGGAGAATTAAATGCAATCAAATATTCTATACTTTGAAAAAGTCACCCCTGAAATCAAGGAAATATTTAATCAGCAAAATAAAAAGAATTATGATATTTCATATTGGTTCGAAATGGATGAAAACGAAAAGAATGTTGCACTTAAAAATGCTGACTATTTTCTGGTTGTCACTACAAAGATAACTAAAGACATGATTCTTAAAGCAAACCGACTTAGAATGATTCAAAGAGCCGGAGTCGGAGTTGATAATATTGATTTACAAACAGCTTATGAACTAGGAATACCGGTTTGCAACACACCGGGAGGGAATTCTACGGCTGTTGCCGAGTTAACAATCGGTATGATTTTATCTATCTACCGGAAATTGACTATTCTTGATAATGCTACCAAGCACGGTAATTGGTTAATGTGGGAATTAAGATATTCTTCATTCGAAATAAAAGGTAAGGTTCACGGGATTATCGGACTAGGCAATATTGGCAAGGAAGTCGCTAAACTTTCAAAAGCCTTTGGCGCGAAAATAGTATATTATGACATATGTAGATTATCTGAAGATGCTGAGCAATCCTTAGATGTTACTTACCTTGCATTAAACGAGTTGCTTGGCGTATCAGATATAGTGAGTTTGCATTTACCTCTTATCGAGGACACCCTAAAGCTAATAAGTTATAGAGAATTTGATATTATGAAGAAAAATAGTGTCCTGATCAATGTTTCACGCGGAAATATTGTTGATGAGGAAGCTTTGGCAGACGCACTTAACACAGGAAAAATCGCCGGAGCAGGAATTGATACCTGGTCCGTTGAGCCTGTAAAAAAAGAAAACATTCTATTGAAATTCGATAATGTTTTAGCAACCCCACATATAGGCTCAGGAACAAAAGATACTTTGGAGAATTTAACTAAACTGGCATTTAGTAACTTCTCTCTTGTTGATCAAGGAGATAATCCGAGATTTGTAGTAAATAATGTAGAAAATCTCAGACGATTTTAATAAGTAAATAAAAAAGAGCCAATCCAACAATTGGCTCTTTTTTATGTTTAGAAATAATTTTTTATGCGTTTCTGATCTCTTCAGGTATCAATTCCTCTTCTGTAGGTATAACTTGATCAATTGGCTTTGAGACTACGGTATAATTTACAATATCCTTCCATGTAACATTATTACAAGTTGAAGTATGCCCCCAGGTTCCGCAACCTAAAGACAAAGTCATAGGCATACCATTAAAGAATGCACCGCTATTTCCTAAAGTTTGTGGTTGATTGACCAAAATCCTTGAAACCTTCATCCTCTTCGCAATGTCTTCAATTTGAGAGTCATCATCGGTATGAATGCCACAACTATGCCCTTTCCCCTGATAATCCAGTATAGTTTCTATTTTATCTAAAGCATCTTCGAAATCCATACTTTTAATAAGCGTGACAATCGATGAAAGTTTTTCTCCTGTTAGCGGATAATTGCGTCCTATTCCATCATTCTCCTCAACAAGTATAAACTTAGCTTCAGGCGGTGCGTTTATACCACTTTGCGCTGCTATTTCTTTAATGCTTTTGCCGATAATAAAGCGATTTAAATTTGTGTTAGCAGGCCATTCCGGCCAGATAGTTTTTTGTAAGGCTATTTTTTCGTCAGTTCCTTCTCTTACTATATAAGCGCCTTGCTTCTCACAAGCCTTAAGAAGGTTTTCATATATATCGGCATGTATTACAGCATTGTTTTCAGATGAGCAAGAAGAAGCGAAATCGAATGTTTTTGACTTCATTAATTTTTCCGCAACATCATCCAGATTAGCAGACTTATCAATATAAGTGGTCGCATTGCCTGTACCAACACCAATTGAAGGAGTTCCGGAAGAGTACGCGGCTCTGACCATTGGTGTTCCGCCGGTTGCAACGACAAAATCAACATGTTTCATCAAATGGTTTGAACAGTCTACGGAGACATACTGAGGTTCAACGGAAATTATCAGATCTTCCGGTGCATTATACTTTTTCAAGACATCTCTCAGATAATCCACAACGAATTGACATGTCTTCTTGCCATTGGGATGTGGCGCCATAATAATTGCATTTCTGGTTTTTAATGCCCAGAGGGCTTTTATAACCGGAGTTGCTTCTCCATTTGTAACCGGCAACAAAGCTCCTATTACACCCATCGGTTTGATATATTTAACTGTATTTTTCACATTGTCAATTTCGACTATACCAACTGATTTTTCAGGCTTCATGTCTCTCCACACACCTAAAGCCTTATTGCGGATCTTGTTTATCTTGTCATTCAGATTGCCGATCTTGGATTCTTCAATCAATATCTCAGCAGCTTTTCTGCGAAACTCTTCATTACATGCAGCCCAGACCACTGCTGCGCAAAGATTGTCAACTCTGGCTTGATCGTAATTTTCAGCTACTTCTTGTGCCTTCTTTGCTCTGGCAACAAGTTTTTTAACGTATTCCTGATAATCAAAACTAAATTTATCCATATAAATCTTCCTTCCATTTCAAAAGCGCATTCGAACGCTCTAACCACTCTGTGTATTTTATTTGCCCCTACCAGTTTCTTCCATAAATTGATAGGGGCATTTTAAACTTGAATTTTGTTCACCAATTCTTATATTTTGCTGGAGCCTTATAAAGCCCCCCAGACCAGTCAGTTATCTCTTTCATGTTTTTTGCTGCCAGTCTTTCTCTTGTTGCCTCTGAAGGATCGATCCCCAAATCTTCAGGGAATTTAACCTTACCCGCAGCTCTAAATTCCTTTACTTCTTTATCGGTGATAGTGCGCCCAACAGGAGTATCTCCCGCTACCGCAGCAATTAGTTTCTTCCTTTCATCGACACTCTCCGCCATATAAATATATGAGAGTCCAATTTCAGTTATTAAGTGAGTCAAATCATCACCATGGATCATAATAGGTGCTTCAGGGAATCCCGCTTTCTTTCCTACTTCGATCGCATCCAACTGCTCAACAAATGTTGGTCCCTCTTTCGTAACAGTTCTGACAATCTGAGTAATCAGTTTTCTCCCTTTTGCTAAAGGATCGTTCCTATCAAGAATCATGCTATCCCAAGGAGGTGATGAATGTCTGCGTCCATGAGGATTGTTCCCCATATTTGGAGCTCCGCCAAATCCTGTTAGTCTGCCCTTTGTAACAGTTGAAGAATTTCCATAGGAGTCCATCTGAAGTGTGGATCCGGTGAAGTTATCCATTCCGTAAAGACCCGCCATTTGCGCATAACAGCGGTTTGATCTTAGACTTCCATCTTTACCGGTAAAGAAAACATCAGGACGGGCAGCAACATAATCTTCCATTCCTGGCTCGCTTCCAAATGCCACAACACTATGAACCCATCCGGTTTCGATAGCGGGAATCATGGCGGGAATTGGATTTGAGACCCAATGCTTGCAGATTTTACCCTTTAATCCCAGTTCTTCACCATAGGTTGGCAACAGCAATTCAATGGAAGCAGTGTTAAAGCCAATACCATGGTTCATTCTCGTAACAAGGTGTTTTGCGTATATGCCTTTTATTGCTATCATCGCTTGTAAGACATGGTAATCCCTGATTATGGCAGGATCTCTAGTCATAAGCGGTTCGATCGAATAAGGTTCAGAACTCTCTATCACATAGTCAACCCAATCACCCGGGATGTCTACTCGTGTAACCTTATCTACTATCTCATTGACTTGAACTATTACAATACCATCTTTGAATGCAGTAGCTTCAACAAGCACCGGTGTTTCCTCAGTGTTATTACCGGTATAGAGATTACCTTCCTTATCAGCTTGATCAGCACAAACCAAGCAAACTTTTGGTGTAAGGTCAGTAAACATGCGACTGTACAATTCAAGATACGTGTGAATAGCTCCTACTTTTACAGTGCCGGCGTCGATCATTCCTGCGATTCTACTGGCAGAATTTCCCGCAAATGAAAAATCTACCTGTTTTGCTATTCCCAGGCTGAAAATGTCCAGATGTTCTTTCATCTGTAAAGCCGAAATTACTATGTGCAGATTGTTGACTTTCACTGGATCAACTTTAGTCAAAGCTTGTGAGAGCATCACAGCTTGCTTCTGATTGTTGCCTTCAATGGCAACAATTTCGCCTGGTCTTATTACTGCTTCCAGCAGTTTGACCACATTATCTTCAGCAACCACCTTACCATAAGAAAAAGATTCAGCTGCTTGAAGTTTTGAGATTTTTGCCTGTTTCCCTGTATCCCATACCCTATGAATATTTTTCATTTTGGATTTCGCTCCCTTCAAATTTAAGTTTACAATTCATTACATACTTCATATAAATAAAAGTTATCATTTTCATAGAAAATCCCTCACTTTCACTATGAAATCCGATCTCTTTTATTCCCTGCAATCAACCTCGATATGTGCCAACTTCTCATAAAACTGTATTACCCCTCCATGATCGTTACCCGCTTTTCCATCCACTTTTAATGCCTGCATTATTTCAAGAATCTGAGCCGTCAACGGAACAGGTACGCCTATATCGTGAGCAGTATCAAGTGCATTAAGTAAGTCTTTTATATGCAGTTCAATTCTAAAGCCCGGATTAAAATTCCTCTGCATAACCATTGGAGCTTTAGCATCAAGAACAGTGCTTCCCGCAAGCCCGCCTCTTATAGCCTGATAAACCTTCTCAGGATCTACCCCAGCCTTAGCTGCCAATACCAATGCTTCAGACATAGCAGCAATGTTTAGAGCGACAATCATTTGGTTAGCGAGTTTAGTCACATTTCCGCTTCCTATTTCTCCTACTAAAACTACTGACGTGCCCATCTTATGCAATATATCCTCGACACTCTCAAAAGCATCCTCCGGCCCGCCTACCATTATTGAAAGCGTTGCGCTGATAGCTTTTGGCTCTCCGCCGCTTACAGGCGCATCAAGCATTACGACCCCTTTTTCTTTACAGATATCAAACAATTCCTGAGAAACTTTCGGAGCGATTGAACTCATATCTACGAGAATAGACCCTTCCTTAGCACCTTCAAGAATCCCATCCTTGCCGCATACAACTTCCTTTACGTGAGGAGAATTCGGAAGCATTGTGATTATGATTTCTGTTCTTCGAGCAACTTCCTTGGGAGATTTTGCTTCCTGAGCACCAGCTTTCACCAGTTCTTCAACTGCGCTTGCATTGATATCATAAACTACTAAGGAATATCCCGCTTTCAACAAATTTTTTGCCATAGGCTTCCCCATAATCCCCAAACCTATAAACCCTATTTCTTTTTTCATCGATTCTAGTCCTCCAATCAAATGTAATTTCTACAAACTGAATCCCAAAGCAGAAAACCACTCCAGTGATTTCCACGTGTCAGGTTTTGGAATATACTCCAATGAAACATATCCGTCATACCCAAGTCTATCGAATTCATGTAAAAGAAATCTATAATTTATTTCGCCGGTTCCCGGCTGGTTTCTTCCGGGATTATCCGCTATTTGCACATGTTTAATCCTATTTAGGTTTTCTCTCATTATACCTGCCAGGTTTCCTTCCTCCCTTTGCGCATGATACACATCAAATTGAAGATATACATTGGGTTTATTGATTTCGTCTATAAGATTAAATACCTGTTTTGAAGTATTAAGCAAAAATCCAGGTACATCGTAATGGTTTATTAGTTCAACGAGCAAATCTATTTTCTCGGCAGCCAAAGCATCAGCAGCAAAACTTAAATTCTCCTTAAGAGTATTCCATTGAAAATCCAATGAAACATCAGGTAATCTCTTGCCTACCAAACAATTAATGCGCGAAACATTTAGTGCTTTAGCCCATTTTATTGCACTTTCGACTCCCATTCTGAACATATCTACTTTTGCAGGATTGCTGGCAATCCCTCTCTCGCCGCTGCCCCAGTCTCCTGCAGGCAAATTGAAAAGCACTACTTCAAGCTTATTCTTATCAAGCTGAGACTTGATACCATTAACCTGGTAATCATATGGGAAAAGAAACTCACAAGAATTAAAGCCAGCTTCACGACATGCTGTGAATCTTTCCAAAAATGGCACTTCCGTAAAAAGCATAGTTAAATTTGCTGCAAATTTAGGCATAATCTTCTCTCCAATCACTTATTAACATTGTTACTATTTAGCCGATAAAAACAACTATAGACTTTTAATAGTATCATATTTTCTCACAACGCCATAAAACCTCATAACTCTTTCTGCTGTATCTTCTAAAAGCTTTGCTCCATTCACCATAGCGTTCTCCAAAGACATCGGACCATCAACTATGCTGAAAATACTATCAATACCTAAATCATACAAAGCTTCGGAACCCTTTCCTATCTTTCCAACCAGCGCAATAACAGGAACACTGTATTTTTTAGCTGTTTTAGAAACTCCATAAGGAGTTTTTCCATATTGAGTCTGATAATCAATCATTCCTTCACCGGTTATAACAAGATCGGCATTCTTGACATGCTCCTCCAATCCAACCATATCAATAACTATATCTACTCCTTTTCGTATTTTAGCGTTCAAGAACGCCATCGCTCCTCCCCCTAATCCTCCTGCCGCTCCTGCTCCGGGATAATCCTTTATATCGATATCTAAGGTTGCTTTAATGGTTTTAGCAAAATGTTCAAGGTTTTTATCAAGTATTTCGAGCATCCCATCTTTAACTCCCTTTTGTGGTCCGAAAACATATGTTGCACCTGTTGGGCCACATAGAGGATTTTCAACATCACAAGCTAAAATGACTTCACACTTATTTATCCTTTCATCCATTCCTGAAACATCTATCGAATATAGTCTGTCAAGGCTTCCTCCGCCATATCCTATATCATTGCCTTGTTTATCGAGAAAGCTGATGCCAAGCGCTTTTGCCATGCCTTGACCTCCATCGTTGGTAGCGCTTCCTCCCACACCTATAATGATTCTTTCACAATCATTATCCAAAGCATGTTTAATAAGCTCTCCTGTCCCATATGTTGACGCAGTCATCGGATCTTTTTCATCATCCGAAACTAACGGCAGCCCCGAAGCCGCTGCCATTTCAATAACAGCTGTCTTGCCGTCTCCCAGTATTCCGTAAAAAGCATCAACTTCCCGAAACATAGGTCCATGGACTTTTGTATATATTATCTTTCCACCTGTCGCGTCAACCATAGGTTGAACTGTGCCTTCTCCGCCGTCTGCCATCGGTATACATACCACATCAATATCTTTATAAACCTTCAATATTCCTCTTTTTATGCTTAAAGCTGCATCTTTAGCAGAAATACTGCCCTTGAACGAATCTGGTGCAACAACTATCTTCATGCTTCACGTCCTGTAATTCTTTATTGATTAAATGATAATACAAAAATCTGTTTACACCAATGTGCAAAAAGACTAATCTTTTTATTTCTAGAAACAGTATTTTTTGTGTCAGACGAACAAAGAAATATGAAAATCAAATTTTGCAGTGTCGTGCTTACTTGTCCCGATAATGCGAGCCGCATTGGGCTATTTCTATATGATCCATTTTCACACGGTAAACTATCCGATTCGCTTCGTCGATTCTTCGACTCCACCAGCCGGCAAAATCGTGTTTCAAGGGCTCCGGTTTTCCTATTCCTTCGTAACCGTTGCGATCAATGTCCTTCAAAAGCTGGTCTATTCGACGCAAAGTCTTTTTGTCATGCGTCTGCCAATACAGGTAATCCTCCCAAGCGGAATCATACCAAATTTTATTCATTGCCAACCTCAATCAGTTCGTGAACAGTACCCTTTCCAGCCTCAAGAGCAACAATCGCTTCGCGCAGTCTCACTTGGTTAGACTCTTTATAGAATGGGTCACCTGCGACTTCAAATGGAATCTTACCCTGACGCACAGCAGTCTTAGCGAAAATAGTAAAAGCCGTAGTCATGTTCATTCCCATATCCTCAAAAAGTATTTCAGCCTGTTTTTTTAGGTTTTCGTCTATACGAATGGTAACACTTGTAGTTGCCATAATATCAGCTCCCTTCCATATTTACATTATAGTTTTATTCACTTACGTTGTCAATACACATCACTCCTCCGGGCGCAATTCTGTTTGGAATCAAAAAAAGTTCAAAGGAGAGAGCCATCACCAGCACACCGAACAATAACTGAGCTGATTCATATAAACGACTGTGACGTCTCAAAATAATACCTCCAAAACTAAAAAAGCTGCCTTTTCCAGCAGCCCTTATATTTCTACAAGCCCGAAACTTATTTGAATGGCTTCATCCACTTTTTTCATTATTTCCGCTGACAAAACACCGATTTTCTCTTTAAGTCTTCTTTTATCAACAGTCCTGACCTGCTCAAGCAATATTACCGAATCTTTTGGCAACCCGTAATCCGCCGCGCTAATTTCAACATGTGTTGGCAGCTTTGCCTTATCAATCTGGGATGTTATTGCCGAAATTATGATTGTAGGACTGTATTTATTTCCAATATCATTTTGCACAACCAGCACCGGCCGCACTCCTCCTTGCTCCGAGCCGACCACAGGGCTTAAATCAGCATAATAGATATCGCCTCTTTTTATCATGCCTACTCAACGCCCCGACAAAATTGATTCGTAGGCTTCAAGCGCCTGCCTATCGAACTTTAATCCTATTTCGGTCAATTCGGAGTTTATAATCGCCATTTCCTCATAACCGTTTTTCATTCTTTCTCGTATCAGAAGTTTGTGTTTATCTCTGAGATAAAGTTTCATAGCCTCGCAAATGAATTCGCTTATATCCTTCTTTTCGCTGGCAACTATTTCGTCTACCTCCGCAAGTAAATTATCAGGCAGACTTATCAGGATCTTCTTAAACTCGGTCATAAGGCACCCCCTGATTTTTTCTACGTTCACAATGCATAAGCCATTATATATTACCTATCATCTCTTTACAATTATATTTCATGATTTTACAATTAAGTTTCATGCTTTACAATTGTATTTCATTGCAGCGAGCGTAGTTTTTTTATGCCATACGCTAAGTTTTCCAATATATCCGTCGCCATCAGAGAATCCTGTCCCTTTTCACGTGCCGCCTCATCTCCCGCATACCCGTGTAAAAATGCGCCTAACACGGCAGCATCAAACGGTTCATAGTTTTGCGCGATAATAGCAGCGATAACTCCCGTTAGCACATCGCCGCTTCCTGCTGTCGCCATGCCGCAGTTTCCTGTGTTATTAATGTATACCTCCCCTTCAGGATTAGCTACTATCGATGTCGCTCCTTTTAACAATACTATTTTACCTGTCATTTTTGCAAATTCGCAAGCTGTCTTAACCGGCTCTGCTGTAACTTCATCAACAGACATACCCGTCAATCTAGCCATTTCTCCGGGATGAGGTGTTAAGACCATAGGAATGTCATAACTAATCAACGGCTTCAGGTTTTTAGATATACTATTAAGCCCGTCTGCGTCCAGTACTATGGGTATGCTCTGTGAAGTTAGAATATACTCCAATATATCGTATATATCATCTCCACCACCAAGCCCCGGACCTATCGCTAAAACATCTTTATTCTTTAGAAAATCCGGAATATTTTTTATGCAATCGCGACTTAACGTTCCATGTACTGTGTCCTTTAAAGGATAAGTCATAATTTCCGTGAGTTTGTTCTCCAATATTGAGTTTAAGCTTGTCGCTATTCCTATAGTAACAATCCCGGCTCCGCTTTTTAGCGCTGCGGTTCCGGTCAGACATGCCGCTCCGGTCATGCCGGTTGAACCCGCAATAACCGCGACCTTACCGAAAGCACCCTTATGCCCCCAAGGCAAACGCTTTTTTAGTTTTGACGCAACTTCATTTTCATTAAGCGTAAATGCCGAAACTTTAGCCAAATCAGCACATTCAGGCGGTAGGCTTATCGGCACGACATGCAGTCTTCCGGTATGCATCTTGCCGGGATAAAACAGATGTCCCATTTTCGCAAATCCAAAAGAAACAGTATCGGTAGCATATACTGCAGCACCTAAAACAGCGCCGTTCTCCCCATTTATGCCTGAGGGTATATCCAAAGAAACGACTGGGATTTTGCGTCCCATTACACATGATAAATCATTTAGCGTGTCAACAGCTACCTTAAAGCGCCCTTCAAGATGCCTTGTAAGTCCTGTGCCAAATATTGCGTCCACTACAAGTTGGGCATTACTAACAGCGTTTTTTATCTCATTTTCTATTTCGCTTAACTCAACATCAACTTTGAGAAATTTTATTGAAATACCAAGTTTTTCAGCGATATCGAGATTGCATTTGGCATCGCAGGTCAGCTCATTTTCATTTGCTAAAAGTAAAACGTCCACATTTTTCCCTGAACAAAAAAGAATTCTTGCCAACGCTAGCCCATCGCCGCCATTATTGCCGCTTCCTGCGAGAATCAATATGTTTTTTGCACAAGGATAAAGGTTTTCCAATATTTTGTTCGTCTGCAGGGCTGCGTTCTCCATAAGTAGAATGCCCGGAATTCCAAATGCTTTGATGGCTATTTTATCTATCTCCCGCATTTGTTTTGATGTTACAACACGCACCATTTATCCCTCCTGATTCTCAATAACCGCCTGAGCCGCAGCTATAGAGCGCAAATTAGTTATTGACACCCATACTTTGTTTGCAGGCATTCTCTCAAGACACTCAAACGCTCGGCTATGCAATTCCACATACGGTTTACCCTTATGATCACGAAGTATTTCTATTTCCCGCCAACCTATTTCACCAATTCCTGTGCCAAGCGCTTTTGACACCGCTTCTTTAGCAGCAAAACTTCCGGCTATCATTTGAGGGTCATTTCCATGTTTTTCAAAATGTTCCCTCTCCTTAGTGGTAAACACCCTTTCCAGAAACCGTGGTTTTCGGCAAGCTTTCCTTATTCTGTACGTTTCTATTATGTCTATTCCTATTCCTGTTATCAATCTCTTAACCTCCCAATGCGTTTGCTTCAAAAGACAGTTTTATACGCTGATTCCGTAATTGTACAATGCTTTTAATAAGTGTTACAATGATATTTTAGACGAATGGAGGGTTTTTGATGTCCGGCTCAATAACAGGCAAGAATTTTATCGTATCCACTTGGGGCGAATCCCACGGCAAAGCAATCGGCGCTGTTATCGATGGCTGCCCCGCGGGAATACTTTTGTCCGAGCAGGACATACAACACGATCTTGACAGGAGAAAACCTGGACAGACAGACTTGTCAACGCCGCGAAAAGAAGATGATGAAGTCGAGATATTATCCGGCATTTTTGAAGGTTATACGACCGGCACTCCCATATCGCTTATCATACACAATCATAACCAACGTTCAAGTGATTATTCTCACATAAAGCAAATTTACCGCCCCGGCCACGCAGATTACACATATGCCCAAAAGTATGGCATTCGCGATATAAGAGGGGGCGGCCGCTCATCGGGCAGGGAAACCGCGGCAAGAGTAGCGGCAGGAGCAGTTGCACGAAAAATTCTTACGGAATTCGGTATTACTGTATCCGCTTATACGATTTCCATAGGAGAAATTTCGATAGATCACTCGAACTTCGATATAACCGAGACTAGGCGTAACCCGCTCGTGATGCCCGATGCGAAAGCTGCGTTAAAGGCTTGCGAATACATAGAACATTTAAAGCAACAAGGAGATTCCGCAGGCGGTGTGGTGGAATGTGTAATAAACGGGCTGCCTGCCGGAGTAGGAGAACCGGTGTTTGAGAAACTGGATGCTATGCTAGCGAAAGCCATTCTTTCAATAGGGGCAGTAAAAGCTGTTGAGTTTGGCTCGGGATTTAAATCCGCTCTTTCAACCGGCTCAAAAAACAACGATCCTTTTAGTGCCACCTCAAGCGGTAAAATTGAAAAGATGTCCAACAATTCGGGAGGAATCACAGGCGGAATAAGCGAAGGCTATCCGATAGTGATAAGAGCTGCTTTTAAGCCGACGCCTTCCGTCAGCGCTTCCCAATCCACAGTGACAGCCGACGGCCAAAACGTCATTATCAATATTGAAGGAAGGCACGATCCGGTGATCGTTCCTCGAGCGGTAGTCGTAGTTGAAGCAATGACTGCCATCACCTTGACAGACTACTTATTTCAAAGTGTGCTCTCAAGAATCGATCTAATAAAAAGGGCATTAACATACCCGTGAACTATATTTCTTTCAATAATTCGTTGTACTCATCAACACCGATATTTATATCGTTAAGTATCTCGCGTATTAATGGTCTCGCCAGATCTTTTGCCAAATGAAACGGCACAGTTGTTGTTCTTCCATCTTGATGTTTATAAAAAGCATGGCTTCCTTTCTGCCTTATTCTTTCGAAACCTAAATTGAAAAGAAGTTTCTCCATACTTCTTGCATCGATCAAACGGAGTTTGCTCATATTGCAACCTCAATTTGCTGTACCCCCACAAATTCAGGCAGCAATGCTCTTTCCTCTGTGCTCATCTCCGCAAGACAAAGCTCAATTACTTCCTTCAGTTTCTCATGCAATTCATCCAGTGTTTCTGCTTGGGTATGTGCACCGGATATGCCCGGTACAAACGCCACATAACAGCCGGTTTCTTGATCTTTTTCTATATATGCAACAATCTTAGACTTCATTTGATCACCCCATCTGTTTTATTTTATGATTTTACTGCAAAAAGTCATTTATATATCATATATAATTCCTCTATATAAGTTTGTTTTTTACAAACTTATATGTTCTAAGCAAATTATGAGCATTAATCTAAAGACTCAATATCAATTGCACCAAATCTTTTGACGAATTCGGCCTTCCCGCTTCAGCCATCATTTCTAAAAGATGTCTTCTTCTCCACCCGTCACATAAAAGTTGATAAACGGTTTCATCAACAGGGAATCGATCGCTTACTTTCATTGCGAGTCCGTTGTTCAGCAAAAATTCGGCATTTCTGTCCTCTTGCCCCGGGATTGGGTTAACAAGCAGCATAGGAAGCCGCTTCGCCAAGCTTTCAGAAACCGTTAGCCCACCCGGCTTTGTAACTATGCAATCTGAGGCATCCATAAGGATGTCCACATTATCTACAAAACCATAATTGAAGATTTTACTGCGGGTAGGCATATTGTCTATCCTTTTCTTAAGAGTCTTATTATTCCCGCAAACGGAAATTATCTGCAATTCCATATCAAGGCTGTCTATATGCCTTATTGTTTCCGTGACGTTGCCATAACCCATACTACCGCTCATCACTAGCACAGTAAGAATATCATGGATACCTAAAGCTCCGCGCATCAAGGTTTTATCATTCTTATCCGCAAACTTTTTAAATATCGGCACTCCTGTCGGTTTAACTTTTTCACATGGTATTCCCTTTTTCTCGGCTTGATAAGTGAGTTGAGGACTTGCAGTTATGTAATAGTCAAGACAGGTATCTTCCCAGAACGGATGCATTGTGAAATCCGTTACTATCCCGATTGTCCTTGCTGTAAGCATACCGGCAGACTGCAGATAGCTTACTATCTGAGCCGCGAATATATGGGTACAAACGATGACATCCATGTTGTATTCGCGAAGAAATGTCACAAGTTTTTTTGATAAAATAGAACTTATGAGTTTTGATACGGATATTTTGGCATTGTTCTTTTCAATGGCTTCAGCCATGTGATAGATCCTGCCGTAAACTTTTGGAGTAAACTTTGTGGATATCAGGTATCCTCTGGCAATAGAGTCGCTGAGCACCTGATTTATATACTCAAAAGTGTCAAGCATCATACATTCAATATTTTGCTCACTTAAAACCTCCATTGCAGCCTTTGCCGCCTGATGATGCCCTTGTCCGGCAGTTACCGACAGAAACAAAACTTTCATGTAAAATTCCTCCTGAAGACATACTAATTTTTAATGTTACTTGCAAGCTTTTATAAATGATAAAATATTTTCGATCGGAACTTCCGGCTCTAGCACATGAGTAGGAGATAGAATCAAGCCGCCATTTTTTCCTAGTGTTTCGCGCCTGTCAATGACGTAATCCTCTACCTGCTGAGCCGAGCCAAACGGCATAATGCTCTGCGTTCCTATAGTTCCATCCAAAGTGAGTATATTCCCGAATTTTTCCTTTACTTTGATAGGATCCATACATTCAGGCTGAACAGGATTAAGTATTGTAACTCCTATTTCTATAAGATCCTGTACAATTTCATCTATATTCCCATCGCTATGATACCATATCTGAATATCTTTTTTGATATTTCTTGCTTCCTGATAAACTTCCGCCCATCTGGGTTTCATAATACTTCGCCAAATATGCGGGGAGAAAATCAGCGAATTCTGCGTTGCGACATCGTCTCCGGTTTTTAATACATCCACACCCGCTTTTGCAGCTGCTTTAGCAACTATTAAATTTTTTTCCTTAATACGATCCAAAATATAATTGCTCCATTCAGGACGCAAAATCAAATCTTCGAGGAATTGTTCGTACCCGCGAATTTGCCATGAATCTTCATACATATGTCCTAACCAGCAGCTTGCGATTCGTCCTTCAGAATGTGCATTTTTTACTCTTTCAGACATTCCTTCATCTGTATAATTCGAATAATCGTAATATTGATAATCCTTAATATCAAAGAAATTTTCAGCATTCCTCAAAGGACTTATGTAGTGAGTAAAATGGTACATACTTCCCGGAATATGAAGCACTCCTATGTGGTCTATGTAGGAGTTTTCCGGTATATGCATATCCTTATAATAACGATCAAAGTCTGTAGTTTGCAGCGTATCAGGCGCTTTCATGCTCACGTTTACGGGTTGATACATACCAAAATGCTCACGAAGGTCTATACTTGAATCAAAATCAAAGTGTTGCCTTAATCTCAACTCAAGATCAGGAGCGAAATCAGCATAATATAATATCTGATCCGTTTTGACATGGTTTACTGTTTTATGAAATACTTCAAGCTGGTTCATAATGCCTCCTCGCTTCAAATAATATGTAAATTCATCCCTTAGAAACTACTTGAGATATGATATTTTAATTTATCAGAATTGACTTTTAGAATATCTAACTGTAACGATTACAACCTGCTTGTTGACCACGTTCACACGGTATATCACGGTAAAATTCTTTATAAAAAGCTGGCGATATCCTTTATCGGCAAAAGCGCCACTTTTCCTTAGGGCGCCACGATGGGGCAAGTTCTCCAAACTTAAGATCGCATCTTCCATCTCTTCCAGTAGTTTTTTAGCAACACCAGGTTCAAGTAGCGTTTTTGCAATGTAAGCATAAATGCCATCTAAATCCCGATAAGCGCGAGAAAGCAATTTAACGACGTATTTATCCAAAGTGTTTCCTCTTTAATGCGGAAAAACCTTCTCTTGCATCTAATAAACGGCTGTCAGATGCATAATCGGTTTCAGCTTCCGCAATTGCTACATCAAGCTCCCGACCTTCAAACATTGCTTCATAAGTCTCAATACTCATAACTACCAAATCGCCATACCCGTTTTTCGTAATAAAAATCGGTTCTTTGTTGGCGTGGCATAATTCGGAGATTTCGTTGGTGTTTCTTAAATCCGTTATCGGTCTAATCTGAGGCATAATATGACACCTCCTTGTATGTACATCATAATAGCATTATTATATACAAAACACAAGAAAATAGCAAAAAAGATAGACAAATCACTTTTGGCACCTGTTAAAGTACTCTTTCACATTGCCAACTCAATCAAACTTTATTACATAGAAATACATCTCTATTCCATTTAATGTAAATTAAATTGAATTGACATTAGGAACGCTACAGTGATAATATCGAAATCGAAAATTAATCTCTATCCCTTAATTGGACAACTTTAACGCTATATCGCATCGCGGATCATAGCCGCAACCTGATTATCAATACTGAGTTTCAGTGAAACAGGTATTTGTTTGGGGATTCACTTTATTTCTCAGCAATATAACTGTTTATCTCACTTCTTACATTTTGTACTGGAGGATTGGTGTTATGAGATCAAAAGCATACATTACAGGTGCTGACCGAGGTTTAGGATTTGCTTTGACAAAATCTCTTCTCGAAAATGGGTACATCGTTTTTGCCGGCAGCTATATGCCAGAGTGGCCTCAACTGCGTGAATTGAATGAAATTTACCCAACAGATCTCACCATAGTACCATTGGATGTTTCAGACGATGTGTCCGTCAATCAGGCTGCCAACATCATTAAAAACAAAACAGACTCACTAGATTTGTTAGTCAATAATGCTGCTATCGCAACTGATCGATCCGGGACTATCCTTGAAGATTTGTATTTTGACGATATGCGGAAAATGTTCGAAATCAATACCTTCGGTCCTTTGAGAGTAACACATTCCGTAATAAATCTACTTTTAAGCGGAGAGCGAAAACTGCTTCTTAACATCTCTTCAGAAGCCGGAAGCATAAAGAATTGCTGGCGAATTAATGAGTTTGCATACTCAATGTCTAAGGCCTCACTCAATATGCAGTTAGCCATTATACAAAATCACCTCAGAGAATATGGACTTAAGGTGTTGGCAATCCATCCCGGCTGGTTAAAGACATATATGTTGGGTGATCGAAACGAAGAAGCGACTCTTGAAGCAGAGGAATCGGCTCATGCCATAATGAAAATACTGCTGTCAAAAGAAACTCATACATGGCCTATGTTTCTTGACCATGAGGGAAATGAGATGCAATTCTGATTCCACAACAACAGATTTTTTGTGATTCCCCAATTAGATGTCAAAATAAAGTTATTAGAAACTATTACATAGAGGAGTTGCTAAAATGAAAAACGTGCTGGCTATTATCGGTGATTATTACCACAAAGCGGATGTGATCGAAAGAGGTTTAAAAAACGCATTCGATTTCTCAAGCCTTAATCTTGTTATAAAAGAAGATGTCGACTCTATAGATTGGCAAAACATTTCTCATATGAATGCAATTGTGCTTTCAAAAGCAGCCCACATAGCCCCGAGAGAATCGGACGAGATATGGATGCTTGATGAGCACGAAGCACTGCTCGAACAATACGTAGCAAACGGCGGAAACCTTTTTATGCTCCATTCTTCGTTAGCAGGATATCCAACCGGTGGTTCATTCAGAAATATGGTTAAAGGACATTTTATTCATCATCCGGCCGAACATCCAGTAATTAACATAGAACCTGTTAATTCTCCTCATCCTATTCTAATAGGAGTAGAGCCGTTTGAAATTACTGATGAACAATACTTCGTTGAATGGGACGACAACACCACCCACACACTTCTTTCAGGGTCATCAATAGAATTCGGAAGTTCTGCAGTCGCCTGGGCACACGCATATGGCAAAGGGCGCGTATTTTGCTTGACACCAGGGCATACTGACGAAGTATTCTCACACCCTATGATGAAGAAGCTGATCGCTAATGGTATAAATTGGTGCTTGTCAAGCTAAGGCGAGAGGAACTCAAGAAAACAGGCATAAAAACGAAAGATGCTCTGCATATTGCAAGCGCAATAGCAGCAAACTGTGATTACTTCATATCAACAGATATTAGACTTTTAAAATCTAATGATACACGAATTAAAGTCATAAATCCAGTTGATTTTGTAATGAGAAAAGGGGTGCATTTAAATGAATGAAGCTGTTTTGCAGAAATCGGCAATGAAATGCCTTATTGATAACTTTGGGAATGTTGAAGCTGAAAGATTCATATCTTTGATCATAAAAGAACCTTTTGACTATACCAAATGGCAGGAAACTCTTTACGAAGATATGTCCGTTGAGGAATTGTCTAAAAATGCTATGAGAAACAGACTGGCTAAGAAAAAAGCCGCAAACAAATAATAAGTTTTAAGTTCAAACACATTAGAGCTACCAAAGTATGGCAGCTCTTTTCATCCTCTTTTGCTTCTCATTTTAATTCATCTTTTGCCATAAAGCGGTCCTAATGTCGAACACGCCCTGTAATCCGCTCCTTCCGGATCGCTTGTGCCAAATGCGCCGAACATGCTCGGCCTATATATTTCTTCTTCATCAACGTTATGCATACACACAGGAATCCTTAACATCGAAGCTAATGTTATAAGGTCTTTGCCTATGTGACCGTAGCTTATGCTGCCATGATTTGCGCCCCAATTGCTCATTACGGAATACACATCCTTAAACGCACCTTTTCCGTTAAGCACCGGTGCAAACCATGTGGTCGGCCATGATGGGCTTGTTCGTACATCCAATGCATTGTGGACTATGTCTGAAAGCTCCACCGTATAACCTTCGGCAATCTGCATTACAGGACCTAACCCCTTAATAATGTTGATCCTTGACATAGTTACAGGCATACCGCCTTTAGTCGTAAAATCAGTAGAGTAGCCTCCTCCTCTGAAATAGCCCAAATCCGCATATCTCCAAGAAGTGGCGTTAAGACATTTCTCAACCTCATCGGCGCTTATTTCCCAAAATGGCTTAAGAGCAGGCTTACCGTCAATCGATTGGCAACCTGTGCCATCTAGCGCAGCAGGGCCTGAATTGATAAGATGGATAAGTCCTCCTTGCGCAACGCCGGTTAAATTCTGCCCTGTCACCCTTTTAATCGCCTCTGCGCTCCAATAAGTCCTTACATCGGCAAATATCTGGGCAGTCCCCGTCAACAGATGCCCAAAGAGCATAGACAAAGCATTCAAACTATCGTTTTCGGTTGCGACTATAAACGGCTGACGCAATCCATTCCAGTCAAACGATGAGCAAAGCATCGCCTCTAAAAAATCGCCGTTTGGGAAATGGTCTGTCCAATGTCTTTGCCCTTGAAACCCCGCTGCTATCGCATTGTGTCCGAGCGCTTCTTCTCCGAACCCTTTTTCAGCAAGCTTTATATTACCAATCATGAGATCCCTTGCAATTAATGACATTTTAACGACAAATTCCCAATCGTTGTCCTTTTTTTGCTTCGAAACCTGTTTATCGGGAGGATTAATATCCTCACCCTCGATGCAATTTTTCTTCACCCATGCAAGCGCTTTATTAAACTCGCCCTCATCGTATATCTTTTCATCGATTCGCCTTGTGAACTCCGACATATCGACCGATTCGACACGCATACCCAAATAGCTTTCAAAAATGCCATGATCTACTATAGAGCCCGCTATCCCCATAGAAACCCCGCCCATGGCAAGGTATGATTTGTTGCGCATTGTTGCGACCGCAAGAGCTGCTTTAGCAAACTGCAATAACTTTGCCTGCACATCCTCCGGGATGGATGTGTCATTGGAATCCTGAACATCTTTACCGTAAATACCGAACGCAGGCAGCCCCTTTTGATTGTGCGCAGCCAAAACTGCCGCTAGATAAACTGCGCCGGGGCGCTCTGTGCCGTTAAAGCCCCACACTGCTTTAGGGATCAAAGGGTCCATATCCATCGTTTCAGCGCCGTAACACCAACAAGGCGTAACGGTAAGCGAAACGCCAACGCCTTCCCTTGCGAATTTATCGGCCGTTTCCGCAGCCTCCGCAGCTCCGCCTATGCATGTATCGGCTATAACACATTCAACCGGTACGCCCGAAGGATGCTTTACATTCTCATGCAAAAACTTTGCAGCAGTTTTCGCCATCGCCATCGTCTGATTCTCAAGTGACTCCCTGACTCCGCCAAGTCTACCGTCGATCGTAGGGCGAATCCCTATCTTCGGCAGCCTTCCACGCAATCTGTTTGTATTTGATAAATCTTTTAAGTACATTGATGCGCCTCCTCTGTATTTATATAATCGCAATCTCAATCATCTGATGCCCTTCAATTTTCGGGACTGTAAACTCTATTCTTTCATCAAGAGTATTATATATCAGTGGTTGCATCTGTGGAACAAGCATTACATTTTTGATATTTTGAGGTGGTTTTATCGACAATTTAACGTCATACAATGGTATAACATCTTCAATTATATCCATATTCTTGCATCTTCTTTCGGGGATATAATGCAGTAGATGAACCACCCACCTATTTTTCTCGCGCTGCTCATTCACGGTCACCATCATAGTACTTGGACCATTATGCTTTACAATCGGGTCAAGACCTAATAGCTTTATGGCATTTACAAGAAGCTGTTTGCACCATTTAGGAGCATTGATATGATATTGCTTAAAAATCGGATGAGAGAAATATATCACTTTGTCTTTCTTAATAATCGCATCATATCCTTCCTTTCCCGAAGATGGAGTTTGGCGGTGGGAACAAAAGCTTTTGTAAGTGCGATCAAAATACGGCAATACTGCCTTTGCCAAAACTTCTGTTCCAGGTAAAGCCTCAACCTCAAGACCTTTTATATACATGGCATGCTCAGTATCAGGTAATCCATCACCTATTATTCCTTTAGGTATTATATAATCTGTGTAATCGTGTCTTGAAAAAACTTTCCCTTTGACCGGATGACCATATATGTCAAGAGTTATATCTTTTTTCAGGCTTAAAAAGTCATTTTGAAGCACAAAGGTATTACCGATATCAAAGCCGGATTCAAATGATGCAATGATACTTCCTCCATTATCCATAAAACTTTTAAACTTACAGGACAGCTCATCATTTACGGGTATGCTGTCAGGAAGTATTATAACCTTATACTTTTTAAATTCACTTAATGAATCAATGACATCAAATTGAAAACCACTCTCCTGAAGCATCCTGACTGCTCCCTGTATGGATTCCGGCATAATAATTTCATTTATTCCTAAAAACTCCTCCGGTGTAAAAAGCCCGATTTCAGTTACCGCATTCGCATCATCACACCAGGATTCCTTCTGTTCAACCTGAGAATAAACCGACCCTATAAGGTCATACACTGGTTTTGATAAACGACCGTTTGGCTCCAACTGATCTCCTATCGAACACTTTGCGCCAAACGCCAGCATGTTGAAGCATTCATATTCAAGGGCAGCCTTATTTTTAAAGGAATGAAAATCACCCCATTCAGTGTGGAATTTACCAGTCATACCCAGACTATCCAATCCTAAATTTCTCGCATATCTGATAGTTGTTGGGAAATGCAAATATCCCCAGCCACCGCTTGGAAGGGATTCCAGTTCATAATGGGTATAAGCATGCGTAACTGATCTGTGCGCTGTTCCTATATGTCCTCTGTTGTAAAATATACTGCATTCTTTATTAATGCCTCGAACGAATGTAGTCATATCCTGCTTAAACCCGTCAAGCATCGCTTGTGCGAATTTTAGGCGTTCTCCCTTTTGCGCAGTATCAATATCAGCTAACTTCATGTCGTCCATACATTTCTTACAAGAACAATCCCGCGGAATTACAATGTCAAAAAATAAACCATCAACCGGCATGGACTTTAGTATTTCCTCTGTATGAGCCTTAAGAAAATCCCGATAAGAAGTATTAACGCAAAGAAATCCGTAAAACCCCGCTTCATATGGTTTTTGTCCGCCGAATACGCCATTTTCATCAACGCACAACCATTCGGGATGTTGATTTGCGGTATAATAATCCCATTGCACCGTAGTATAGATCGGCACTCGTATACCGTTTCTATGACATGCCTCTATCTGTTCGTTTAAAAGATTTCTGTTGGTTAAATTCGGATGTATCCTTTCGGGATTCAATTTGGAATCATAATAAATCATTCCATGATGACATCGCGCAAAACAAGTTATGGAATTAATATGGGCATTTTTGACAGTTCTTGCGAATTCCTCAGGATCAAAATCCGATCCGACAGCAGGGATATCCGGACTTGTATGATAATCTAGATGTACTTGCCTGAAATTCAATTCAAATGCTGACATGTTTTCTCCTCCTACAATAGTTTTTATATTAACTCAATTTATTCTTCCGAAGAAGTAAAAGGTTACATTAGATCCCTTGAAGCTTCAAAAAGCATCACTTCAAGCCCTGCAGGAGAATATCTATCCATCTCCGCATCTGCTTGCTCGCCTAACCTGTAATCACATGTTACCTGGATTCCCGTCAACTCATAATGAGGCTGGCAGATCAATCCCCAGCGCGCAGTAGATCTCTTTTTGCTTTTCCAGCAGTTCGCCTACACGCAATTGTTGACCGGGAGCTTCAAAACATTCGATGACATCCAGCTTGTCCAAAGCTCCCTGGATGGTGTACTTTTTGAACAAATCCGACATCTGCATCTGCTTTTTGATGTAATGCAGATAAATCAGCGCCACAAACTCAACGAAGAGCTTACCGTCAAGGCTTTGTTCGGAAGAGGCCAATAAGAGTTCGCTTTGAAGGGGACTGCTGTTTGTCTTTGTCCCAGTAGGACACGGACTCATATGCGTAAGTAATCCCGGATCGTCTATCTTTCTGATAAATGATAGCTGCAATTAGAGCACCCCATCGTTATGTATATAACGACACATAACGAGAATTTCTGTAACTATAATTGCGCTATAAAGGGAATATTTTCACGAATCTTTAGCCTTTCTGTGAATAACACGTTATGTGTCAGCGGGAGGGCAGGTTGCAATGCGTAAATTATTCCAATTCAATAGCAATACAATTTGTATACGGGGTTGGCAACTGTTGTGGCAGTTTGACAATGAGCATACCAAAGGATTGCGTAAAGGGAAGCTTTTCTCCTCCGAGAAGTCTTATGGATGCAACTTTATCCTGTTCTGTAAGACTTCTTATAACCGCTACTCTTTTTTCAGGAGCCTTCATCATAAATGCATATATATGTTTGCCTTTTGTTGTAAAACGAAAATCCGAACTGCTCCAATCCAATTTTTCTTCACTGAATTCCTTAATCAACACCCGCGATTCACCTTCTCCAAAGTTACACCACGGACGTGTACCATAAATCGCTTCTCCGCATACCTTAAACCACGAACCGAGTTCATCAAGTATATATACGGTTTCCTCGTCAATAGTGCCGTCAGGCCTTTGAAGCACATTTAGCAGCATAGTTCCGTTCTTGGAAATAATGTCTACCAGCATTTCGATTATATGCCCGGGCTTTTTAAATTCCTGTGTAGCATCATAGAACCAATTACCTATGCATGTATCCGTCTGCCACGGGTCGGGATTTATGCCGGGCAATTGACTCTTCTCGATGTCCAGCACTCCTACACGATAAATTTCAGGTCGCCTGTCCTTCTGAGTATATACTGCATGATTTCGACCATGAATTTCTATTGAGGTGTTGTATAAGTAGGCGACTGCATTGAGGCCATTTGCAAAATTTTCATCATTCACTGCACTCATGTGATAACTACCAAACGGAAGTGCGCCATCTGAGTAAAGTAAATCCGGGTTGTATAGATCGATTAATTCTTTGATTACTTCTAACCAGTATTCCTGAAATTTCTTATTTGTCGTATACCATGGCCTCGCGTCAGTGCTTGTTCTGTCTTCATCAACATGCTCATAATTATCAAAATAAAAATCCCTGTATTGAGGATCATTGCCGTCATACGGTACTCCTGCATAAGGTCCATATGAATCACACCATTTGTTAACTCTCCACCATGAAAAGCTTGCACCTAAATGTTCAGTCAAGCCAAATGGAAGTCCGTTTTCGTCAGCCGCCGCTTTCCACAAGCCACATATATCCTTTTTAGGACCCATATTCATTGAGTTTAAGCGGTTGTACTTTGAGGGGTAGTTAAAAAAGTGGTCATGATGCATTGCTTGCGCGACAAAATATCTGGCGCCTGCTTTTTTATATAATGCCATTAATTCTTTTGGATTGAATTTCTCTGCTTTCCATAAATTACAGATGTCCTTATATCCAAATTTTGACGGATGTCCATAATGCCTCAGGTGATATCGATACTGAGTTGTTCCTTGGATATACATATTCCTGGCGTACCAATCTCCAAACATTGGTACGCTTTGCGGCCCCCAATGGCTCCATATACCAAATTTAGCATCAGTAAACCAATCCGGACACTTATATTCTCCTAACGACTCAAAACTAGGTTCGAAATTTTTCATTGCTGACATAAATAGTTGCCTCCTTTATAATTTCATTACGGAGTTCAAACCTCGTAATTTCCCCACCGAAATAATCCTTAAAATCTAGATAAATTTTGTCTTTTGCTATATATTAGCAATTTCTCCGTTCATGTCCCAAAGATCTTCCCACCCCTTCGCTCCATCCCACAAGAACACCTGCCCTTTAATTAAGCGACAGTTTTTGTCAACACATGCCAGTTCCTTCATTTCCTTTTCGGTTAGAGGATCTTCAATAGTACACTTGATATTGCTTATATAGTTTTTTCTGTTAACGGAAAACGGTATCGGCGTCTGTCCACGTTGAACAGCCCACTTGATACATATAACAGCCGGATGTACATTATGTGCTTTTGCAATTCTTACAACAATCGGATCCTCGGTGTCAACAACGTCATCGGGTGTTTTGTCACGTTCGGGACGTTTCGGCGATCCGATCGGAGAGAATCCTATAGGATGAATCCCTGCATCTGTACAAAATTTGAACAGCTCAGGTTGTTGAAAACTCGGATGAAGCTCCATCTCGTTTGCTACAGGCATTATAGTGCAGTCGCACAAAAGTAACTTAAGCTTTGGAATTGTCATGTTGGATGTTCCGATGTGTCTGACCAAGCCCGCCCCTACAAGCCTCTCCATCTGATGCCAGGTTTCCATGTATTCCTCATGGGAGTATGGTTTTGCATCCTTATTGTGATAATCCGGTGGTGCACCCTTTGGATGGAAATTCCGGAACGGCCAATGGACAAAATACAAGTCTAAGTAGTCTAACCGCAAATCTTTAAGCGTTTGCGCGCATGAAAGCAGAACATCTCCCTTGCCATGCATGTCGTTCCAGACTTTTGATGTGATAAAGAGTTCCTCACGTTTGATACCTGATTTTATAATATCTTCAAAAACCTCTCCTATCAGGTGTTCATTTCCGTAAACAGACGCACAGTCAAATAATCTATATCCGACTTCCGCTCCGCCTCTTACGGTTAAAGCAACTTCTTCCGCTGAAAAGCGGTCTGACCCGAATGTACCCATTCCTATTGCCGGTATTTTTGTTCCACCCTTAAACGTTATTTGTGGGACAAGCTTCGGATCAACACATTCGATTTCATTCTCCATAATTAATCTCTCCTTGTATTTCCTCGTCAAACACCACAGCTACCTTGCCGCATTTACCCTCGTCCATCAGGCGGTATGCCTTCGCCGCATCATCCAGTGTAAATCGATGCGTTACCAACTCTTCAGGATGTATTCCCCAGCGAACAAGCTTTTCTGTGAGAATTTCCATCTTCCATATACTGGTCACCCAGGAACCGAATATCGTTTTCTGGTCGTGAATAATATCAGGGCTAGGATTGAATTCAACCGTTCCGCCTTCTCCGATACACGCGATCTTTCCCCACTTCCGGGTAGCGCGAATTGCCAGCTGGCGGCCTGCGGTATGACCGGAACAATCGATCGCACGCTCCACGCCGAAGCCGTTAGTAAGATTAAAAACCCTGTCCAGGGTATCAGCCCCGGACTGAAACACAAGATCTGCAAGTTTTTTATCCGAAGCAATTTGACAGCGTTCCATTGATACATCCACTCCAATGAGCTTTTGCGCACCCATGGCTTTTGCCAGCATGAGAGTGGCAAGTCCTACGGGTCCCAATCCTACAACCAGCACCGCATCATTGCCGGACATTCCGATTCTTTCCAGCGCTTCATATACAGTACCAAAACCGCACGCTACCTGTGCGCCGTCAGTATAGGTCAATTCATCCGGCAAAGGCACACAGTCCTTTTCATCAGCCAGTATGTAAGGAGCCATTCCTCCGTCTCTTTGCCACCCGTAGGCTGCACGAAGCGGACTGGTACAGCTGATCATATATCCCATGCGGCAATCCATGCATAGACCGCAGCCCGATATGTGATACAAAATCACACGGTCTCCTTCCTTAAACCTTCTCATTCCCTTCCCGCATTTTATGATCTGCCCCGCCGGTTCATGGCCTGCAATCTTGTTCTGATATCCTTCCGGACCTTTTCCCAAATGCTCACGATAAATAGCACGAATATCGCTACCGCATATAGTCGAAGATTTAGTTTTAATGAGGACTTGTCCATGCCCAGGCTCCGGAATTTCAACCTCCTTTAGAACAACAGTGCTGTCTCCCGGCAAATACGCTGCCTTCATCCGATTCTCCATCTTGATTCCCTCCTGTCATTTTTTACTGTTAAACAATACAGCCCATTTTCATATTTAAAACTAAACGTTTCGTTTTGTTTTAAAAAATATATTCAGAAAATAAATCTATAATTATATTGGTTTAAGCCACAATATTGCTTACCGATTCCTTTAACAAAACTTTTGTTTTCAGCCTGAACATTGCGGGAAAATTAGTCATATCTCCCTTTAATCTCTTTAATAAGATACCGGCCGCTATTTCTCCAATCTGCTGCATGGGCTGCACTACGATGGTAAGAGGCGGCTTTACTATCCTGGCCATCTGCAGGTTATCAAATCCGATTATGGAAAGCTCATCCGGAATCTTGACGTTTCGTTCATTAATTGCCATGATCGCTCCGAGTGTCATTTCATAGTTTGTAACGAAAACCGCCGTCGGTGGTTCCTCAGTGTCCAATAGTTCGTTCAGTAGCATATAGCCGCTTTCTATTTGGTAATCCCCTGTTTTAATCATGGAATGGTCAATTTCCATTACATAATCTTCAAATACCCTAAAATAACCTTTCAATCTCTCCTGAGCTGTGAAAATATCCTCAGGACCGACAATTATGCCTATTCTTTTATGTCCCTTTGTAATAAGATGTTCAACAGCATCATAGGAGGCGTTCAAATTGTCCACAAGTACAGTGTCACAGCTTATTTCTTTGATCGATCTGTCAATAAGAACGACAGGTATGTTCTGTCCCTGCAGATTTCTGATGCCTTCGGCGTAACTTCCTAACGGCATTGTAATGATACCGTCTACCATCTTATTTACAAGGAAGTTGAATTTTTCCTTCTCCATCTCCGGATCCTGCATATAATCGCAAATGATTGTGCTGTATCCGTTTTTTATCAAAATATTCTCAATATTAGATACTATGGTTGTACAGAATATGTTCTTAAGATCAGGGATAAGTACGCCGATAGTCATAGTTTTATTAGTCTTTAATCCCCTCGCTATCTCATTAACCCTGTAGTCCAAACCCTTTATGGCATTATCTATTAAAATCTTGTTATTCTCTAAGACGTTTCCGCCATTTATGTATTTTGATATTGTTGCAATGGATAGACCCGATTGCTTTGCCACATCTTTTATAGTCGCTGCGATTGTAATCACCTACTACTGTGTAACGTTTAGCTTATGATTTAATTATAAAAGGATAGTTATCTCATGTCAATAATCTTTTATTCCTATAAATAATTCCTTTCAACCCTTACGGATCTCATCAGTATTCTTCAACAATAAAGTAACCTTCGCAGCACCTGCCGGAAGAGACAGATACTCTTTCAAACAGGAGGGAATATTCAACATATTAATCTCAAGAACATCTTTTTGTATCATATCTTCAAAATAACTCTCTATTTCGGCAAACAGTCTTTTCATTACGGCGGATCTATGGATCATGCATGGCTCAGGATCATTAAAAAATTCTATACTTTTACTAATGATAGCTTCGTCTCTAAGCGGTAATGAAATAAGCTTCCTTTCAAGTAGAATAGTATCGGTTTTGTCAGCAAATCGGATTATGCTTAATTGTCTCAATAAAATTTACACCCCAAGTCTATGTATTATAGGACAAACAGTATTATCAAACCAAATACCAGGAAAACAAAAGCATTTAAAAGCTTGATATACTGGAAATTTTTACGAACCAACTCGGAAACAACAAAGACTTCTTTTCCTATGTGAATGGCATATAGCAGCAGAATCATCGGAATAATCAGAGCTAAGCCGTATATCAGGAATGAAAAAACTGCCATTGCATCAAGTTGCGGTGAAACCCTCATAATATACACTATTGTCAGAAGAAAAATTTGACCTGTACAAAGGAATTCTCCGATCGATATAAGAATTCCAAGTATAAAGCTCACAGCTATCAGAAGACGCGGGTTCTTAACCGACATAAAAGACTTAATCCAATTATGATTAATACGCCTTAGCACAACAGGCAATTGCATTTTGATTCTGTCGTACTTTTCAGTTTTAGCAGCAAAATAGTCGCGAATATTGAACACGACAAGAAATAGAATAGCAAGCAGCATAAACCCCTTCATGATCCATTCGATGCTCTGCATAATTTCTGCGTCTATAGCCAGTAAGATGTTAAAAAATAGGGTTCCCAACAAAAAATACGCCACAAATCGCCCGAATATAAAAGAAAGACCTATTTTAATCGTTGTTAAACCTTTGGAAGCAACAATGGATAAAAAGAACAAAAGCATGGAAATAGAGCATGGACTTACTCCGTCAACTAATCCGGCAGTTATTATCCCTGCAAAGTCGAATTTAGTAAGACCTGTCGTCGTTTCTACAGAATATTTTGCTGTATCATGTAAAATAGGCGTTAAAAGCCCTTCACCCGATAGTATCAAATCGTGAAGTTTACTCTTTATGTCTTCAGCGCCAACTAAATAATGCTCACCAATAAAAAGCACAGGTACCAATTGTCTGTCTTCGGGGATTCCAAATCTATAAAAATATGCTCGAAGCAAGTTAAGATTCTCGAGCTTAGATATATCGAACTTATATATTTCGACTTTTGAATTTATTGCCTCTTCTTCAAACATTATATTGTAATTTGTCTCCAATTCATTGAAGAAGGATTCGACATCCTCACATTCAGCGCAAAGCTGAACATAGAAATACATAATTCTAGTATCAGTTCCAGTTGAGTTTACTAAGATACGCCTTTCTGCATCAGGCGATACTGCAATCTGAGATTCAACCGTTGATACCTGGATCCTTTCTACTTGTTGTTTCGCCTTATCAAATTCCTCTTTCAATCTGTTATCTATATTTGCTGAGCCTTGTATATACGCATTTCCAATAAAAAGGATAGGGGGAGTTCTATGTTCTTGAGCAACATCGTATTTATCGTAGAATTGAAGCAACTTCTCAGCTACGCTCCCATAGAATGCGTTAAACATTCTAAGATTTATGTTTTCCTTATTGTTTCCCAATATTGTATCTAAACGAATCAGAAATTCTTTTTCAACATCACAGGATGGGCAAGGATTAAAATAGAAATAATGTACATCCACCTTAGAACTTATTTGATTACTTTCTGCCTTTGCTTCGTAGTTAAAAAGATCGCCTGTCGGCACATCGCTCATTATTAGGAACAATAAAACTAACGCTAAGCCAATCAATGCAAATCGCTTGTATACAACACATAGGGAAGCAATTTTCGTTTTGCTCATTGGATACTCCTTGCTTAAATGACTTTTTAACTGCATCTGTAAAACTAAGTATTGCGCTTTCGACATTTCCTGTCAGTTTTATACGTATCTAATCGGAATTACTCTATTCTTTGGGGTTATAAACCTTACCGAATCCGATAAGCAAATAATCCCTCCTTCGCCAACAGGTTTTTGCTCATTGCCATCTAACTTAACGAAGGCTTTTATATCCTGTTTGCCAGGATTCCCAGTTTTCTTAATCTCAATCGGATGTAAAACGCCATTGCTTTCAATAATCAAATCGATTTCATTCATATCCTTATCACGGTAATAACTAAACCCAAGATCGTCATAACCCCGATTATAATATCCCTTGATAATTTCAGATATAACAAATGTCTCAAATATCGAACCGTTCATAGCACCAAACTGAAGCTGCTCGGATGCATACCAGCCTGTAAGATAACTTACGAGACCGGTGTCTAAAAAGTATATCTTCGGCGTTTTGACGACGCGTTTATTGAAGTTATTATAATACGGTTGCAGCAAAAAGACAATTCCTGAAGTTCTCAAGACGGACACCCAGCTTTTTACCGTATCTACCGATTTGCCGATATCTTTTGCAATACGCGAATAATTAAGCATTTGCCCAGTCATTGCGGCAAGTAACCGCATAAATTGTAAAAATGCGGTGTGATCCCCTATTTGAGTCAAGGCACGAACATCTCTTTCTATATATGTCCTTATGTAGTCCCCATAGAACTGCCGCCAAAAGTGCTCGTCAATATCTTCTTGATACAGCCTTGGCATTGAACCTCTGTGTATTATCTCCCAGATATCCTGATGCGAAAGGTCTTTTAATCCTTTTCTCGTATTCTCAATGTACTCAGAAGTCGGTATGAATGGTGTACTGTCCTCTATCTCAAGAATTTCCCTTAAAGATAAACCCAGCATTTGAAGAATCCCTATTCTTCCCGCTAAGGATTCGGTAACGTTTTTCATGAGATGGAAAGCTTGGGATCCCGTCATATAAAACAATCTTTTCTCTTTCGTTTCATCCGCTATCATCTTAATATACGGAAATAATTCCGGCGCATATTGAACTTCATCCAAAACAACAGGTGGAGTATATGTTCTAAAGAACAGTCCGCTTTCCTTTTTTGCATACTCCATTATCCCGGGATCATCAAGGGTAATGTATTGAATGCCCTTACATACCTGCTTTAGTACAGTAGTCTTCCCCACTTGTCTGGGACCGGTTATAATCACAGCAGGGTACATCCTTGATATCCTGTTAATAGTTAGTTCAATATGCCTTTTGATGTACATGTCTCATCTTCCGTTTCGGCTGATTTCGTTTTTAATTCTAAATTATACGGAGCTGGTTGTCAAGATAATCTTTTAGAATATCTTATTAACAGCTATTAAAAAGCCAATAGCATTTCGTTGGCTTGTCAAATGCAGTTTCCTATGTTATACTCATATCAAACTGAAAGGAGCGATTACAATGGCTAAAAACACATCTAGTGTTAGTTTCCGTATCGATAAGGATATAAAGAATCAAGCAGACAGGCTTTTTACCGAACTCGGTCTCAATATGACCACTGCATTTAACATCTTCATCCGGCAAGCAGTGCGCGAAGGCTCTATCCCTTTCAATGTTACGCTCAATACACCGAACGCTGAAACAGTTGCCGCAATGCTTGAAGCGGAACGAATTACAAATGATCCTGCAGTTAAACGCTACTCAGACGTTGAAGAAGCTTTACGGGAGCTCAAAGTATGAGCCGAGATATCGCATGGACGAAAAGGTTTTTGTTATTGTAAATGCAAGTTGAAGTTGTTCAATGCTGTCCTGGTTGACCACAGCAACGATTTCAGCGAAACTTTATCTGAATGGTTTCTCTGTATCCTCTGATAACGATTTTTGGATTTTTATCCATATCTGAAAATGTAATTAAAGCGCCAACCACTTCAAGCACATACTTGAACCCTCTATGCTCAAACTTTAGAAAATCCGCGTTTAATGTTATGCTTGCAGATACTGATTCATGATTAAGTTTAATAACAAAACCGAATTCAGGTGTTGGAAAGCTCCAATCCATTCCTGCAGGATTAAGATTGCAGGTCACTACGCCCCCACAACTTAGTTCCCATTTTACTAAAAGACGTTCATCTTTCTCGAAAACCTCTATTTTCTCAAAAACAATCTCGCGTCCGTCCGGATATACAGGATAAATTCCCGCCAGTACGCCATTTCCGCTCCATCTATTGCCATCCATAACAGGAAGGTTATCGTAGATAAGGTGAGGGCGGTCGCATACTTCTTCTAAATACCTCTCTTTGTAGTTCTCGTTAAAAATATAGATATCTCTTATCCAGAATCTATTGCTATTACAAATGATATTTACACGGTAGTTTCGGCAATTATACCATATAGAGCGATAGCCTTCTTTTTTCCAGTCAGACAACGCCACGACAGACGAGGCAGGCGTTAAGGCAAAGTTTTCTTTAAACCACTTGCCGCTTTGAGCCAATGTCTGTACTGATACTCTCCCTTCCTGTGACAACTCCGCCAGCTTTTCTGTCTGATATGTCAACCCATCTTTCATCAAATCCCAGCCAAAATTATTTTCCTGGCCTACTTGGGCATAAGCAAACGTCAAGCATATCCCGTTAAAATTCTCTTCGAAGAACCAGTCGACCCAATCCGGATTTCCGCCACCTCCACCGGAACCGCTATATACCGGCTCCAGAGTCACGACCTTTTGGCAATCTGAACCTTTAGAATTAATATCTAATCCCAAGTCATACTGATAAATGGGATCGCTCCCCAGCATGCGGAATATGGGCACAGGTATCTGTTGTTCGATCGACTGGGCAGGACAAAGCACGTTTTTTCTTGAGGGATAATAGGCTTGGCTGTAATAGCCTCCCCAGAGAGTATACCCATCAGTCCCCCATTGATCCTTGCAATTGCATGAAGCGACTATGCCATATCGATCCGAAAGATATGCAAGGGTATAAGCATCGATAACCCATGAACCAACCGAAGCAGGGTAATATCCCCATACATTTTTGAATTCTTTCATAAAGGCATCTGCTAACGCTATTCTTTCTTCCTTTGTATAGCCGACAGTAAATCCCACATTCGCATGCCAATCCCAGCTAAAACCTGGTCGTCCTCTCCATTGTATACCCGCAGCTTCGCACATTGGTTGAACAATCTCCAGCCAGCCGCCAATTTCAATATCACCGGCGTATAAAGACAGAAGCTTTACAAAATCAGGATTTATCAAAGCATCATACTGCATCAAAAAAGTGGCAGTAAGTCCATGATTTTTAATAAGCTTAAGCTGTTCTTGCACAGGTTCAAGTAAATCAATTGATTCGCGGGGTTCAACACCGCGTATAAAGTTTATAATGTTAACTATCTGTGGTTTCAAAATAATCCTCCGCTAAACCAGTTCTGTTGTTTAATTACTTTAGCATTTTGGACTTTGAACATCAATTCATAGTTTCGAATAAATTAAATCTACCATAAAAACCCTCTGGCATTCAAGCTTATTTTTTATGTAAGTTCTGGCAAGAACTTTAACTCTTAAAGTCACCAAAATTAAAAACAGCCCTTTGAGATGTCCAAATACGTCATCCCAAAGAGCCGTTCACTTTATAAAGGCTTATGAAGCCATAAAGCTCTCCTTATACCAGAGTCAGAAGAAGCGGCGCAAGTATCATTGCGACCTTCCCCAATATTTTTATCAGAATGTTGAGCGAAGGTCCTGAGGTGTCCTTAAAAGGATCTCCGACAGTATCGCCTACAACTGCGGCTTTGTGGGCATTCGAGCCTTTGCCGCCATGCGCTCCCGATTCAATGTACTTTTTCGCGTTATCCCATGCTCCGCCTGCATTTGACAAGAAAAGCGCCATTAGAAGTCCTACTACGAGCGAAGAAATCAACACTGCACCTAAAGCTTCACGTCCTAAGAAAACGCCAACCAGTATCGGGGTTGCAACAGAAAGAACTCCCGGGATGATCATCTCTTTTAACGCCGCCTGAGTGGTTATGTCAACGCATTTCGCATAATCGGGCTTTGCTTTTCCTTCCCTTAATCCAGGTATCTCTTTCCACTGCCTACGCACTTCAAGTACCACTTTGTATGCGCCACGCCCTACCGCTTTAGTAGTTAGCGCAACAAAAAGAAATACAACCAGCCCACCAATGAAGAGTCCTGCTATAACATCAGGTTTCGTCATATCAATTATTTCAAGCTGCGCAGCCTGAGTGTAAGTTGCAAGCCATGCGAGCGATGAAAGAGCCGCTGAGCCTACGGCAAATCCTTTGCCGATGGCAGCCGTCGAATTACCTACCGAATCAAGAGCATCGCAGCGACCTCTGACTTCGTGGGGCAATCCTGCCATCTCGGCTATTCCCGCAGCGTTATCAACAATCGGACCGTAGCAGTCGCAAGCAAGATTTACTCCAAGAACGCTGAGCATTCCAAATCCTGCTACCGCTATACCAAAAAGACCTCCCCAATTATAGGAAAGTACGATGGCAAGCGCAACCATGGCAACCGGTATGACAGTACTTAGCATACCTTGCGCAAAACCTTCGATGATTAGTGTGGAAGTACCTGTTTCACTGCTCTTTGCAATGCTTCTAACAGGCGAATAAGTGTCGGATGTGTAGTACTGGGTAACCCAGCCTATTATAAGACCCGCAGCCATACCTGCTACCATCGCATAAAAAACGTCCATATCTCCTAAAACGTATCTGACTATAAAGAATGTTGCTACAACCATCGCGATGTTTGCTATGTTTATTCCGCGACTCATAGCGCTTCTTACTTTTTTAGTCTGTGCTTCGAATGATTCCTGCTCGCCTTTACCGACTCTAACGAGCAGCGCGCCTATTATTGCACAAACGATTCCTGCCGCTCCTAAAAGCAGCATAAGCGAAGCGTACTCAGGATTATTCTTATAGTAATAACCCAGAAACATCGCTGCAACCAAAGCGCTGACATATGACTCAAAAAGATCTGAGCCCATGCCCGCAACATCGCCAACATTATCACCGACCGCATCGGCAATAACCGCTGGGTTTCTCGGATCGTCCTCCGGTATTCCGGCTTCAACCTTGCCCACCATGTCGCCGCCCACATCAGCGCTCTTAGTAAATATTCCGCCACCCACTCTCAAGAAAAGAGCTGTAAGCGATGAGCCAAATGCGTAATAGACTAAAAGATGCACATCGCGAGTCAAAGCATATATGATGGATACTCCCAATATGCCCGTTCCCACAACGCACATGCCCATTACTGCACCGCTTGAGAAGCCTGTCTTAAAAGCATCCTTGAAGCTTTTAAGCGCAAGATTAGTACATCTTGCATTAGCGCGTGTAGATACCGTCATACCCACCCAGGCTGCGACAAACGATGTTATGCTGCCTATGATGTAGGTAATCGCACCTGCCGGAATTAAAAATACTGCAATCAACGTTGCTATAACCACCGTGGTTATCAAAAGATACCTGGATTCCCTTTTCAAAAAGGCCGCAGCGCCTTCCTGAATACTTTTAGAAATGTCCGCCATCAGCTGCGTACCGGGACTTTGCTTGAGTACGCTGTTGGTCAAAAGACCTGCGTAAACAAGAGCCAACAGACCGCCTATACCTGCTATGACCGCTTCCATGACCATGAATGTAACACCCTCCCGTTGATACTGTGCCGCATGGCTTAATTGCTATGCAGTCACAAAATATTATTTGATTTCTGCCAATTAACAACAGTTAGAATAAAAATTCTTCAACCGGCAGAAAAACAAATTCTGTTTTATTTGGCAAACTTTATACTTGTTTGTAAACATTGATAAATATTCGCCAAATTACCCCTTATTCTAATTCTATACCCTTTCGAAAAATCCTTCCCATTTATCACTGATTTCGAAAAATATTTTTAAAGAACTACCATTCTCCGAAACTCTGGTAAAAGGGTCAACAATATCAATGTGGCCCTTTATGTGCTTTCGTAAAATTTGCATCGCTTACCAAATGCTTTACTGCTTCAGCGGCTATAATTAAACCCGCTACCGAAGGTACAAAAGACATGCTTCCAGGCACCTGATGTCTGACCACACAGGTTCTATCTTTGTTTACGCATATACATCCGGCTTTGCAATCTGTTTCCGGTGTGTACTCGGGCACAACAGGCACCTCTTTCGAATACACCACCAAAAGATCTTTAATTCCCCTTTTACTTAGTTGAGTTCTCATGACCTTTGCGAGAGGACACACGGAAGTCTTATGAATGTCGGTCACTTCAAGCATAAGTGGGTTTAATTTGTTGCCGGTGCCCATGCAGCTTATTATCGGTATACCTTGAGTTTTGCATCTTACAATTAAATCGATTTTTGCAGTCACCATATCTATTGCGTCTACAACAAAAGAGTATGATGACGATAAAAGCCTGTCCGCACTCTTTGCGTTATAAAGCTCCATATGCGTTTCAACTCTCGCATCCGGATTTATTTCAAGTATTCTGTCTTTCATAACCTCAACCTTGGATTTACCGATGGTAGATGTCAAAGCATGTAACTGTCTGTTTATATTGGTAAGGCATATGCTGTCGTCATCGACCAATACAAAATTCCCGACCCCGGATCTTGCCAGCCCTTCGACTGCAAAGCTACCTACACCGCCTATCCCGAAAATCGCCACATTGCTGTTTTTAAGCCTCTCAATTCCTGCTTCTCCTATAAGCATTTGTGTTCTTGAAAAAGAATGAAGCATTACTTATGATTCTCCCTGTTATAAATGTCCGGGGACACAGCGCTGCTTTGCGTGGTTTGCGGTATGTCCCTAATATGATCAATAAGATCATAAAGCCGGTTAACAACGATGTCCGGCTTAACTAGCGATTCTTCAATATCCTCAAGCTTTGTTTCTCCCGTGAGCACAAGCACGCTGGTTACATTGTGATTTGCCCCTATCGCTATGTCGGTATACAGACGATCTCCTATAAAGACCATTTTATCTTTAATGCAGCTAAAATGTTCAAGAAGATATTCGAGCGTTTCTGTGTACGGCTTGCCTAAACTTTTAGGAACTTTTCCGGTGGAGGCGGTTATAAACGCGCAAATCGCGCCGCAATCAGGAATAAAGCCTGATTCGACAGGACAGTTAAAATCCGGATGCGTCGCTAAAAAGACGGCTCCTTCTCTTATAAATGTGCAGGCTTTGGATAATTTGTCATAAGTTACTGTTGTGTCAAATCCCGCGACAACTATATCGGGATTGTCATCAACAAGCTTTATCCCGCTATCGATAAACTCCTTCTCAAGAGCCGGTGTTCCCAAAAGAAAAACTTTGGGGGCAACAAATGTGTCTTTTATGTATTTTACAGTCACCATACCTGAAGTTATTATCTGATTCTCTTTGACATTTATGCCAAGCGCTTGAAGTTTATTTATATAATCCAATGCACTTTTGGATGAATTGTTGGTAAAAAAAACATGTTCACATCCTGATTCCTCAAGGCTGTGTATAAAATCAAGGGAGCCATCAAGAAGCCTTTCACTAAGATAGATTGTTCCGTCCATGTCAAGCACGAAATATTTCTTGTCCTGTAGCACTTTATGTATTGGCAAAATGAATTTCTCCTTTAGAAACCACCTATTTATGCAAAAATCCTTCCCCTTGCACACTCGTACAATTATACGCTTAACGATCAGGCTTTGTCTATTGTATTGCATCTTAAAAAAGACTATAATTTTTTTTAAAATCAATTTTAAACGCCAACATATCGTTGGCAAACTGGAACGGCGGAATAAATGCTTTTTAAAAAAGATGATTTTAGTTTCGATTTTGAAGATGCGGTAAAAAGCGTCAACGCTTACAGCCTTTCAACTAAAATTGACTGCTTCATAATGGATTCAAAAGGTACTTCTATATACGCATCCAACCCAAATGGTCAATTATGCAAATCATGCAGGGATGTCTGCGGAGGAGCTCATCTTTACGGCAGCTACCAAGCCGAGAGATTCGGCGGCAAGTACGTCTATTTTTGCCCGATAGGTCTTGTGTATTGGGCGTCTCCGATAACGGTCAATAACTCTATGCAGGCGGCATTGGTAGGCGGCCCGGTTTTGATGATGGCTGCCGAGGAATTTCTGATTGACGATTTGATCCGGCAAACCGACATTGGTGAAGAACAGATGAAAATTTTAACTGAGTATATAAAAATGGTTCCGGTAACCGAGCCTGAGGTTGTTAACAGCTTATCGGAGCTTCTTTGTATCGTCGCATCCTCCATTTCATGCGAAAAAAACGCAATACATGATTCCCAGAGAATGTTTCATGATGTTCAGTCAAAGATCTCCGAATCAGTACATATGATGAAGCTTTTAGCTGAGGATAATAAAAGCGGATATCCATTTCAAAAAGAAAAAGATCTCATGTCAAAAATATCAATCGGAGATAAGCAGGCGTCACAAAAAATACTCAATGAATTATTGGGCTATGTATTTTTTTCAAGCGGCAAGGATTTTGAAGTGATAAAAGCAAGGACTCTTGAACTCGTAGTGTTGCTTTCAAGAGCCGCTCTTGAGGGAGGAGCCGATTCGGAAGAAATCTTCGGTCTGAATTTTAAGTATCTGTCCGAAATCCATAATTTTAGGAAAGTAGAGGAACTAACAGTCTGGTTGTCAAAAATAATGGCAAGATTTACTGACTGCGTCTTCAATCTTGCCGATATTCGCCATAAGGATACAATATTTAAAGCTATTGTCTACATTAAGCACAATTACATGAAAAGGATAACTTTAGAAGATGTTGCCGGACATGTTTATCTTAATCCTTCGTACTTTAGCAAGATATTCAACGCTGAAATAAAGTCAACTTTTGTATCATACGTAAACAGCTTCAGAATAAGGGCCGCTAAAGAACTCTTGCTTGATTCATCTATCCCGCTTGCTGAAATCTCAAACCTTGCCGGCTTTGAAGATCAAAGCTATTTTACAAAAGTCTTCAAAAAGGCAACCGGTGTGACACCCGGCAGATACCGGGAGTCAAGAGGACGATTCTAACTGGTCGCTCATAGTGTCAAGCCACTTTAATTCTTTGTCCAATATCCTGACATTTCCTGCGTCATATGCCTTCCTTAGCTCTTCAATTGCTTCAGTTGCAGCTTTTTTCATACGATTATAACTTCCTTCTTCTTTTATAATCGCTTCAGAAATGCGTAACACTACGTCCGGCCTTAATACATATGCCTGAGGATCAAATAAACTGTCAGAATCAGCCAGCAAATCCCTCATCAAAAGCGCCTTATCCATTCCTTTTTCAGAAGCTTTGTTCATAAGACGGCAATCATAGGCGAGCTGCTCCAAAGACACGGTCGGTGCCATACCTCCGAGCAACTTGACATTTTGAACAGATTCGTTGCTCCAAAGATCCGCAACAGATGCGGCTATGTTCCCAACAGGGCTAAGATGGGCGCAAGCGCTGCTCTTTCCTTCCATTGAGATGGGACAGCCTGTAATAGCTTTAATATATACTCCTTCATACCCACAATCTTTATGAGGTCCTATCGCACCTTCCTCGAAAGCCACAAGACTTCGCACAGCTGTCATCACTCTCACAACCGCGGCAAAAACTTTCGGCACATACCCGCGATCGGCTAAAACCATAGCTGTGTTGCCAAAACCGCAAGCTGTGTCACCGGCGGCAATTGTTCCTGTCTTATCGGCGATTTTTACAATCTCGTTCCATAATTTGTGCATATCCTCAATTCCCGGTACAGCTAATGCATACAAGGATTTGT
>Ga0209103_1000007_pt1 | contig 56424 bp, 54 predicted proteins | sample 4C3metaG_FD_184152 | JGI IMG/M metagenome (GOLD analysis project Ga0209103, IMG submission 184152) | Freshwater bacterial and archeal communities from Indian Creek, Illinois, USA - 4C3 metaG (SPAdes) (version 2) | ecosystem: Environmental > Aquatic > Freshwater > Unclassified | place: USA...
TTTACATGGTGACCATACCTGGGACCTTGATCTTTATCACTGTACTGGCCTTCAACTATATAGGCGACGGTCTACGTGATGCTCTCGATCCGAAGCTTAAATAGGCGTGTTTGGGGTTTAGCGTGGGTAGCATTACTAGCCTGTGTTCTGCTGGCTCCGTTGCAGGTTAATGCCGAGGAGGCCCCTTCGAGGTGGCCAATGGGCTGGTCTCGCCCCGCATCGACAGGGACCGCTATCTTTGTCTATCGCCATGAGACCGCTGTGGTGGGACAATACCATCTCTGGCTGGCGACTATTAACGCAGTCAGTCAAGCGTCGCAGATAGAGCTACAAGAAGTAGACATTAGAAACGGTCAACTGTTACGGAAGATGACCATCCCGCTTACACATCTGCTCAAGGGTTTCTCTCTGGCGAGTGACGAAAATAGTGTGGTGCTGACTTGGTTGGAGCGAGAAGAGGGTGTTCGGAGCACACTCTTTGCGGTGCAAATTGGCGAGACAAGCACGCTGGTCGTGCCGCGCACCTTGTGGGAGTCGGTTGACCCCGCGGAGAATCCGCGGGTAGCCATCGACGAGTATGGCCTGGCGCATATTGTCTTTACCTCAGCCGAACTGGGGATGCACACGGTACGCATTCTCTCGGTTGATCTAGCGGGGAACAGAGAACCACAGCTATCACGTCTTACTTCACCTCTACACCAAGCGCGACTGCCTGTCTTGGCGGTGCGCGATGGGTACCTGCACCTAGCCTATTATCAGCAGACACTCATCGGTGCCTGGGCGATGTACCAAAAACACGAATTGGCCACGCATCGCTTTTTACAAGAAAAGAATCTCGGCATTGCCCCAGACAATTACCGCTACCGCATGGTCTTGCTTGGTGCGCCAGAGGGCAGAGTGCGCCTCGTATGGCAGCGCATGACAGGTGCCCTAGGTAGAGTTAGTGCTGGTGCCGCCGTCATGGGGACCCTCTATAATGGCCTGTGGGAAGAAACTCTAAGCCCTGTTGACCCCGCTTTTCGCGGGAGAATTGCTGCGGTTCGGGCGGTAGAAAATGATGAAGGTGAAGTCCTTGTATCTTGGCTGGCTGAGTCCGGCAGATCTTGGCAAGTGTATGCTGTTCGCCTCGGGCCCGATGGCACGATACGGCAGAGTGGTTTCGCCACCTTGGTGCAGGGCAATGTGCACGGACCCGACCCACAGTGGGCAGGCACGCTCGGTATTGTATCTTACTCAGTGCCGCAGGATGGGGGACGAGGGGTAGTTCAGTACGTGCATACGGGCGATCCGCGCGGCGAGCCTTGGTATTTTCGGGCGGGGTTTGACCCGCATAGTCCGGTGTCAGACGCCGTATTCAAGTATTTTACTCTACTCATTGGTTCCATCGGTCTGGCCTTTATGGGTCTCGGTGCGCTTGCGGTCAGCATTGCTGTCATCAGCATTTTGGCCCGCTATGGTCTCTTTTCCTCCAGTTTGCTCGGGCGAATTCTGCGCTATGTATTGCAGTTTTTGCTCTTGGCTGGACTTAAGCGCCCGCACAGTCTCCTCTACTATGGGGCGCAGTTCCTACCTGGATGGGGCGCTATCCTGTCCTTCGCCCTTGCGGCCGCAGTGGCTTTAGCAGTGCTGTATCTCACCGATTTAGATATGGAAGATTGGCCGGCCCTTGGTGTTACGGGTATTGCCTTTATTGCCAGCGATGCTTTTGTCACTCTTGCGGTGCTGGGGGTGGGTCTATGGTAAATCTTGCGCCATGGGGCAGGGCATTTTTATGGCTTGCCATCCTTATCTTCCCGGCTATTCTATCCGTCCTCATCACCCTATATGTTCCGCTTCAAGACAGAGAAGTCATGGACATCGACTTTTGGGTGATCATCTTAACCATTACGACAATTCTTGCCGCATTAGTAGAAGGTCGTTGCCGCATACGTCAGGCACGACGAGAGGAGGCCAACAATGTCTAGTCCCATGCTTGAGATCAAAGATCTACGTACTGCCTTTCATATTCGCGAAGGCGTCGTCCCTGCGGTAGACGGAGTTTCTCTCTACATCAACAAAGAGGAAACCCTCGCCGTAGTAGGTGAAAGTGGCTGCGGCAAGAGCGTTACTGCTTTGTCCGTCATGCGCCTAATCAAATCACCCCCCGGGCGCATTGAGCGCGGCGAGATCAATTTCGATGGAAAAAATTTGCTAAAACTGAGCGAAGCAGAGATGCGCCAAATTCGCGGCAATGACATCGGGATGATCTTCCAGGAGCCGATGACCAGTCTTAACCCTGTGTACACCATTGGTGATCAAATTTCCGAGGCCATCGTGTTGCATCAGAAAGTTGGCAAGACTGAAGCACGTGCCAAGGGCATCGAGATGCTCCGTAAAGTGGAAATTCCCGAGGCCGCCAAGCGTTTCGACGAGTATCCCCATCAATTGTCAGGCGGTATGCGGCAGAGAGTCATGATTGCCATGGCGCTCTCCTGTAACCCTAAGCTGCTTATTGCCGACGAACCGACGACGGCCCTTGATGTCACCATCCAAGCGCAAATCCTCGATTTAATGCGCGGCCTCCGCAAGACCCTCGGCATGAGCATTATGCTTATTACGCATGACCTTGGTGTCGTGTCTAGTATGGCAGACCGTGTGGTTGTCATGTACGCCGGTAAAGTAGTAGAAGACTCTACCGTGCAGAACATCTTTAAGCGTCCCATGCATCCCTACACCCATGGACTCTTAAACTCCATTCCTCATCTTGAGGCCGAATCAGAAACGCTGCACGTCATTTCGGGGAGTGTGCCCAATATGCTTTACTTGCCCGTGGGATGTCGTTTTGAGGCGCGCTGTCCTTTCGCACAGGAAAAGTGCCGTCAGGAGCAGCCCACTTTGACTCAACTTGCACCCGGGCACAAGGCAAGCTGCTGGTATCCCATCATGACGGCAAGGGGGTAGACCAAGTGAATGTACTACAACAAAGCATGGGCGATGACGTTCTACTTAAAGTAGACAATCTCGTCAAGTACTTTCCCATCAATGCTGGCTTATTGAAGAAACCAACCAAGTTTGTTAAGGCGGTCGATGGCGTTAGCTTTTTTATCCGCCGTGGCGAGACACTTGGCTTGGTAGGAGAAAGCGGCTGTGGCAAGACTACTACTGGACGAACTATTTTGCGCTTGCATGAGCCCACTAAGGGTAGCATTATCTTTGATGGAGTTGACTTGCGCAAATTGAAAGCAGAGCAATTGCGTAAACAGCGCAAAGAGATGAGTATTATCTTTCAAGACCCCTACTCTTCACTTAACCCTCGCATGACGGTGGGCGAGATTGTCGGCGAGCCCCTGCTCGTGCACGGCATGAACAATCTTGCCGAGCGTGCCAAAAAAGTACGCGCCATCTTTGAAGAAGTGGGCCTTGCGCAGTATCACTACCGTCGTTATCCGCATGAGTTTAGCGGCGGACAAAGACAGCGCATCGGAATTGCCCGCGCCATCATCTCTAACCCCAAGCTAATTGTCTGCGACGAGCCTGTTTCCGCTTTGGACGTCTCCATTCAGTCGCAGATCCTCAATCTCCTCAAAGAGATTCAGCAACGCTATGGTTTGACCTATCTTTTTATTGCCCATAACCTAAGCGTCGTTAAGCATATCAGCGATCGGGTTGGGGTTATGTACTTGGGCAAAATGGTTGAGCTTACCGCATCGAACGAGCTGTACAAGCACCCACTGCATCCCTACACCCAGGCGCTATTGTCGGCCATTCCTCATGCCAACCCAGATATTAAAATGGAGCGGGTGCGCTTGACCGGCGACGTGCCAAGCCCCATTAATCCACCCTCAGGTTGCCGCTTCCATCCTCGTTGTCATGTCGCGGTAGACCAGTGCAAAGTAGAGGACCCAGAGTGGCGCGAAGTAAGACCCGACCATTATGTGGCCTGCCACTTGGCAAATTAGACACAGCCAGAATAAGCGACAAAACCGGCATATGCCCCTTGCAAAGGGTAGCAGATGCCGGTTCTTGCAGTATAATAAGAAGTAGTGAGGTTCATGTAGAGGTGGTGCCTGATGCAAGACCTGTTTGCCCGTGTCTTTAGTGGAGCTCCGCTAGCAGGCAAGCTCAGTTCAGAAGACGAAGAAATCTTTCGCCGGCATATGCGCCTCTCAAGCTACAAGGAAAGTAGGCTGCTCATGGTTGGCGCTGCTCGCTGTGACGAAGTACTCATGGTGCTGCAAGGAGCCATTCGTGTTTACAAGATGTCAGAGGAAGGCCGCGAAGTCACCCTGTATCGTTTGAGCCCTGGTGACACCTGTTTGATGACGGTGTCCTGCCTCGCTGGGGTAGAAGGTTTAGAGGCCAATGTGGAGATTGAGGCTGGGAGCGAAGTCGTCAGCATGCCTGCCGGTGTTTTTCAGTCTATGCTTGACAAAAACCCCGCTCTGCATCGCTACATACTGCAAAAAGCCTTTTTGCGATTAAATCAGGTGATGCGAGTAGTGGAATTGGTCACCTTTGCCTCGATCAGAGTGCGCATTGCGCTATACTTGCGTGAGGCACGTGTGCGACAGGGCATGGTAACGCTCCGGCTCACGCAAGAGCAAATTGCCCTAGAAGTAGGGACAGCTCGCGAGGTTGTCAGCCGGGTGCTCGGCGAATTCGTCGACGAAGGTTTAGTGGCCTTAAGTCGAGGTACCATACAATTGCTTGATGAAAAGGTATTGAAAAACATTACGGCAGAGTGACAATGTCACATCGGGGGACTAGCGAAGCGAGTATACTCAGTGCATAGGCAAACAACATGGTTTGCAAATGTAAGGAGGAAATTGGAGATGAACAAAATGTACTTGATTGCTGGGGCAAGCGTAGTGGTGGGTATGTTGGTGATGGGACTTTTAATTTGGAACATGGCGCCACGTCTAATGATGGTGGAGAGCGAGAGCAAGTATGGTTTCGACCAAACCTTGGAGGCTTTTAAGGCAGAAGTAGATATGGCCGGCTGGAAAGTAGTTGGCCAGCACGACATGAAGGCTACGCTGGCTAATTTTGGGCATGATGTCCTGGCGGTGACCATAGTAGAGGTTTGCTCTGCTAAATATTCAGCCGCCATCCTAAAACTAGATGCAGAGCGTATCGTCTCCCCCCTGATTCCCTGTCGTATCGCCATCTATGAGAAGAGCAATGGCAACACTTACATTGGTCGCATGAATTCTCCCCTCTTTGGCCGCATGTTCGGTGGCGTAATCAATACTGTTATGATAGAGGCCACTGCTGTTACTGAAGAAATGATCGCCAAAATCATCAAGTAGAGATGCTGCCATGAAGCCAACATTACGATTCTTTATGCTCCCTAACTGCCCCCACTGCAAAAATGCCCTGCGCTACATGGAAGAGCTGCGTGCTGAGAATCCGGAGTATACCCAGGTCGCCATCACCACAGTAAATGAGGCCGAGCAGCCCGAAGAAGCCAAGCAATTTGCCTACTACTACGTGCCTACGTTCTATCTCGAAAAGAGTAAACTCCATGAGGGAGTGCCGAGCAAGGATATCATCCGCGGGGTATTTGACCAATATCTCGCCGCACAAGCAAAGAAATAAGTCTCTGCATTACGAACACCATTCCGCTGCACTTGCACGGAATGGTGTTTTTCTTGGCGATGCCCCTGTTTATATAGTCACCTGCATTCCTGTTGACACCTAGCGAGCTGGCCTTAGGAAAGTCTGAAAGTCGTTAGAGTGCACCATTCCATCTTCCTCTCTTTTCCACGCCTCTGTGACCTCTGTGGTTGAAATCGTCTCCTAACTCTCACCACGAAGAAAGCCCGTTTATCAACCACAGAGTACACAGAGAAAGCAAGAGAGGAACAAGGAATGCGATAGTGCAACCATGCAGAGGGACCTCTATGATGCCCTCGGTGTAGAGCCGCCTACCTCGTTATGCGTTGGTGGAAATGCAGGTTAATCAAGTTAAAGGTTTTGCGAGTAGGAAAAGAGGATTCCACGTAGAATTGTAGAATTACTGATCAATTAAATCATGCTGTAGAAGGAGAAATGGTGTGGCGAATCGCATTGAAATCCAAGGGCTTGGCAAAGCGTATAATGACCGTTGGTTGTTTAGGGATTTAGACATCACTATTCCTGACAATTCGGTCCTAGCTGTGCAAGGGCCTAACGGTGCCGGCAAGACCACATTGCTTGCTGTCTTGTGTGGTTTAATTGCCGCGAGTTCAGGCCACGTCAATGTGGTATTAGGCGGCAGGCAGTTGTCAAAGGCAGAGCGGCGCATGCACCTGGGCTTAGTTTCACCAGATTTAAAATTATACGATGGTCTTTCCGCTGTGGAAAACCTTGAGTTTTTTTGCACCGTGAGGGGTCTGCCGTTTTCGTTGCCGCGAGCTCGTGAGTTGCTCGAGTTTGTGGGATTAGCCAAGCGGGGACGAGATTTTCTCGGTAACTTTTCTTCCGGCATGAAACAGCGCTTGAAGTACGCCTGCGCACTTTGGCACCGCCCCCACATCTTGGTATTAGACGAGCCGACCATTCATTTGGACGAAAAAGGGGCAGAGCTAGTGGAGCAGATTATCTTAGAGCAGCGGGGACGAGGCATGGTTGTTTTGGCCAGCAATGAGCCTGCGGAGATTAAATTTGGGGACCAAACCCTTGTCTTGGCATAGGAAGTGTATAGCCGTTCTACAGAAGGACCTACGCCTAGAGTTTAGGACGCGTTACGCCTTCGGCGCACTCATCATGTTTGCGGTCACTACTCTTGTGGCCATCAGTTTCTCCTTGGCTGGAGGTATGGCAGATACCGATATCGCCGCAGCGCTGCTCTGGATTATCTTCTTCTTTTCGGCCATGACTGGGGTGTCCAGAGCTTTTGTCCAGGAAGAAGAGACGGGTACGGCCATCGCCCTCAAAATGGCAGCAGACCCAGCTCCGGTGTTCTTAGGCAAGTTTCTCTTTAACGCAGCTTTGCTCATTAGCATTGCCGTCTTAGTGGTCCCCCTCTATTTAGTGATGTTTAACTTGTCAGTCGCAATTGTCGGCGGATTCTTGTTGACTGTATTGTTGGGAGTGGTGGGATTAGCGGCCGCTGGCACCATTCTTTCCGCCATAGCTGCCCAAAGTGCCGTCAAGGGCTCTTTACTCACGGTGTTGTCACTGCCCATAGTGCTCCCACTTCTTATTGGGGCGACCAGTGCCACCCGCACGGCCTTAAGTGGGAGTAACCCAGGCAGTATAATGACCTATATATCGATGCTACTATTCTACAATGGCAGCGTAATCGCGGCGTCGCTCTTGCTCTTTGAATATGTTTGGCATGAGTAGCGACCATAGGCAGATGTGGATTGCACACAGTAAGAGGTGAGAGTAATAATTGGAAAAATATTTTTAGGCATTGGTATGACAGCCGTCATAGTGGCCTCATTTCTCTATGTGCCTGCTATCCCCGGTTTCGGGGCCACGGGTGAAACGGCTCGAATTATCATCTATCATGTGCCGGCTGCCTGGCTCGCGGTCTTAGCCTACCTCGTTGCCACTATCTATTCAGTGGCGTACTTGCTTAGCCGCGACTCCGGTCACGATCGTAGGGCTGTGGTCAATGCCGAACTAGGTACAGTCTTTTGCATCTTGGCTACAGTCACCGGCGCTATCTGGAGCCGCGCGGCCTGGGGCATGTATTGGAACTGGGACCCGCGACAGACCTCCATTGCCGTATTGTTGCTTATTTATGCCGCCTACTTTGTTCTCCGTAGCGCCATAAGTGATGTAGTGCGAAGGGCGAGGTTGTCGGCCGTGTATGCTATTTTGGCCTTTGTAACCGTCCCCTTCTTGGTGTTTGTTGTGCCGCGGACTTTCCCTTCGCTTCACCCAGACTTAGGGGCAGACGGAAGTCGTGTGAGTGCCATGAGCCCAGAGGTATTAGTGGTGTTCGTAGCTTCCCTAATTTGCTTTACTGGTTTGTATTTATGGCTACAAAATATCCAGGTGCGTCTGCACGATCTGCAGGCCAGGCGTCTACTAGAGAGGGGCAATACCTCGTGGGGGAGTTAATTTATGTGCTGGCCGCAACACTGGTCACTTGGATCGGTCTATTTTTCTACATGCTACGCATTGATACTAAGCTGCGGGAGGTAGAAAGACGTGAAGAACTATGAGAAAACTGTCCTAATAGTGCTGGTGCTCGTCTTTAGTGCGGGTTTCTTTTTCACTGCGCGCAGTGCCTTTAGCTCTTACTCGACCTTTGCGGTGGCCAAGGAGAATAATCGCGCTGTTCAAGTCAAAGGGGTGGCCGTCGATGGTTCTTTGCGGGAGTTAGGGAAGCGTGAGTTTACCTTTGTCATGAAGGATATGGCAGGTGCGACCCAAACTGTGCGCCACAGCGGAAACATACCGCCCACACTTTTCGAGGCAAGTTATATCGTGGCGGCAGGCCGCATCACGGGGAGTGAGTTCGTAGCGCGAAATCTCTTGGTAAAATGTCCGACTAGATTCATGCAAGACGGCGATTGATAGCTTGTGGGGGGAATGAGATTGATTGACAAATTTAATGGCGAGTTGTCCGAAGGCCAGTCGGAAAGTCCTCTAAGACAGACATTGCGCTTTTTTAGCTCCATGCAGCTCGGTATTTTTCTTTTGTTACTTTTGGCGGGGATATCAGCGTATGCCACCCTGCAGGAGATGGAACAAGCGATTGACTATATTTATAGTTCGTGGTGGTATCTCTCCATACTGAGCTTCACCTCGCTCAACTTACTGCTGTGCACTGTGCAGCGCATCCGACCCATGCTCCGCTTGGCCTACAGGCCCAGTAAGACTAGTTCCAGCGCAGATATCATGAGCATGCCTGTACACCGTGAGGTGTTGACAAAGGGGCACCCTAGTCCGCTAGATACAGCGGCGCAAGCATTTAAGTCGGTTGGCCTAAGTGTATCTGTAGAGGACGCGAGCTTTGGCCGCGTAGTGTTTGGAGAGCGCGGCAGGCTAGGCTACTTTGGCTCTTTCGTCACGCATCTCAGCCTACTTGTCATCTTGCTTGGTGCCTTGTACGGCGTGGTCACTGGTTACGAGGTCACGAATGGCGGCTGGATTGATAGCAGCTTTGCCGTTAGAGAAGGTGACTTCGCGGTAAATATAACAGATATTCGCATGGTGCAGGAAAAGAACCCTGTCATGCGTCCCCGTGTCTACACCGACGTCACGGTACGCAGGGGTGAAGAAGTGATCGCCCAAGATACAGTGTCTATCAATTATCCTGTGCGTTTTGGCGGCAATACGATTTACCATTCTACGTTCTTGCTTTTTCCAGTTTTCAAGTTGACGGACGTAGAAACAGGCGAGGCGGGTTCGAGCCGCTTTATGGAAGGTGATCGCATCTACCTTGACGCTCAGAGGACGATACACATAGAGATTACTAAATTCTACACCAATTTCTCCATGCGTCCCGATGGCACCCCCTACAATTTAGACTACCGCACCGATAGACCTGTAGTCGGAGGACTCCTCTGGCAAGGGCGAGAGAATAAGGGCAATGTCTTGTTGCCCTTAAACAAGGCGCAAGTGTTTGCCACTCCGGGTGGAGATGTCGAGGTTCTACTAACGGGTTATGATTTGGCCACAGTTTTCTCAGTCAGCAAGAACTTGGGGCGACCATTTCTTTTTGCAGGGTCAGTCTTGCTTCTGCTCGGCCTATATATGAGCTTTTTTATCACCCCTGAGCGCTACTATGCCGTCAGGGGCGAAAAAGAGCAGAGCCTGCTTATCGGCGGGCGCGGCTACCGGAGCAAGCTCTTTATCGCCAGCACGCTTCAGCGGATTGAGGCAGATATTAAGCGCAGAGAGGAAGCGAAGTAGCTATGGCGAGTTTGATTGAAGTATCCCCAGCGCTTCTGTTGCTGGAAAATGTACTATTCATGGCGGCTGCCCTCGTCTACTTAGCCGCCACTATTGGCTACATTATCTATGTGCGTGGTCAGCGCGAATGGGGTACTTTTTCGGCTATGGTCCTCAAAATTGCCTTCATTATTCATACCGCCTTTATCGCGGTGCGCGGGTACAATGTCGAGCGCCTTCCTTTTGTGGGCCACTATGAGTTCGGCAATCTGTTTATCTGGGGGACGGCCTTGGTCTACATCTGGACAGAGTGGCGCTTAAAGGAAAAGTTTTATGCGGTCGGGGCTTTTATCACTCCCCTCATGATGCTCTACTTCTCCTATCTGACCGTAATTCCTAGTGTCATACCCGCGATTGTGGTCAGCAGGGTTCACCGACCTTTGCCGCCGGTTCTCCAGTCTAATTGGCTATCCGTCCATGTTGCTACCTCTGTTTTTGGCTATGCGGGCTTTACGTTGGCTTTTGCGGCTGCTATGATATGGTTAATCAAGCACTACGTTCCTGCTCTCGGAGTCTTGGGCCGCATGTTCCCTACGCATGAAGCTCTTGATGAATACATCTATCGTTCTGCGGGGTTCGGCTTTCTCTTTCACACCGCGATGATTATAAGCGGCGCCATCTGGGCAGACATTTCCTGGGGCCGCTATTGGGGGTGGGATCCGAAAGAAATGTGGTCGCTCATCACTTGGTTTGTTTTCGCTGTCTATCTCCACGCGCGCTTTACCCGCGGGTGGACGGGCAAACGCGCCATCGCGCTCATTGCCCTAGGATGGGTAGCAATGCTTTTCACCTGGGTTGGTGTGGCATGGCTCCTACCAGGCATCCACGCCTTCGGCTAAAAAAGATTGGTAGCGACTGGGAACAAAATATTACGAAGATTGGAGGAAAATGTATTGCGGAGTAGTTTCTCAAAGAGCGGACGGTCGTCGCTTCTCGTCGTATTGATGTGCGTTGCCGTCATCGTGGGCGTGGCCGCCCTCACTAGGTATGTCACTTTGCGCACCTTTGCGCCGCCAGCAGACCCCGCGCCACAATTGACACAAGCGGCAACTATGTACTGGCAGGAGAAGTTTCCCCTGCAAGTAGCCAGTTACCTGCGCACACTCGAGATGGAAGCCACCGCACACGGTGGATCCGTACCCTACCAGAAGTTGACCAAGTATCCTTTCATGCGAGCCATGTACCATGGATTTGGTTTCTGGTTTGACTTCCGCGAGTCGCGCGGCCACCTCTACGCCATTGAAGATACAATGATCACGGGGCGTGCCAAATTCGGTGGTGTCTGTTGGGGATGCAAGTCGGCTGACTACCCAGCCTTGGTCGCCAAGTATGGTCAAAAAGAAATAGATACCATGTTTTGGAGCGAGGCCGCAAAATTGACCAATCATCCTGTCTCTTGCATTGACTGCCATGACCCCGCGAGCGACGACTTTGCTTTGCGCATCACCCGCCCTTGGTTAGAGGAAGCTATCACTGCCCAAGGTAGAACAATAGCTGACTTCGACATGCGCTCATTAGTTTGTGCGCAGTGCCACTCTGAGTATTACTTTGAAGGACCAGGCACAGCAAACAAAGTCACCTTCCCTTGGACTCACGGTTTTACGCCGGAAGATGCTTTGCAACATAAAGATGATGAGAACTTTTCTGACTGGCTTCACCCCCGCACGGGTGCCGGGGTGCATAAGATCCAGCATCCCGAGTTCGAGTTCTTCCAAGGCAGCGTGCATGCCAAGCTAGGCTTGACCTGCGCCGACTGCCATATGCCGACGGTCAAGGACGAACAGGGCCGAGAATATACACAGCATTGGCTAGTAAGCCCACTGCGGCATATCGAAGCTTCATGTCAGGACTGCCATGGAGACCCCGTGGCGCTTAGGACCAGAACCGAAAACCTGCAAGGCGAATTGCGCGCAACTGCTAATGAGGTAGGGGTGGCCTTAGAGCAGGCTATCAACGGTTTGCGCGATGCACGGCGTAACCCCGTTGGGGGCGCGCATCACATCACGGCAGCTCAAGCCTCCCACCGTCGCGCTCAACTACTCCTAGATTGGTTCTTGGTCGAGAACAGCACTGGTTTTCACAACGTCGCTGAAGCGCGCCGCATACTCGCTGAGGCACGTAGTGCTGTCGCCGAGATGGTAGCGCATACCAATAGGGCCATTGGCCGTTAGTGCGACCTGCAATTGAGACCAGGGCTAAGAGCTAAAAAATGAAGCAAGTGCCGCGCATACCCTAGTCATGGGGACGCGCGGCACTTGGCTTTAGGATTACAGGCTTGTTGAACTAAAAACTAGCTACAATGCGCCGTGCAAGGTCGACTACGCGTTGCCAAAGCGTTGTTGGAGTTGCGTGCTCCTCCGGCACGCGCGTGCGGGGTGCCGCCTCAACTGGGGGCGTGACCATGACGAATTGCACTGAAGTAGCCTGGGCACGTTCCGGAGAGGCAAACGAGATAACCGGCGTCTGGGGGCCTTCGCCGAGGAGCTGCCCTAGGCCCGTGCGAGTGTCAGATATACCGCGCTGAATGGAGCGCTGCCCGGCTACTAGCGCGCCCACGTGATTCGGCAAAGGCGCAGTGCTTATGTGCAGCTCGTTAATGCCCTGCGGCAGTGCAGAGAGACCGCCGATGAGGTCTGTGCCGGCCTGAGCAACGTGGCCTAAACCGGCCGCTAGAGTGCGCGAAGAACTAGCAGCGGACTCTAATGCCTGTAACAGGGCCTCATTTTGGGAAGATAGGTGCGCCCTAGCCCGCGCATAGTCTTCTAGGCCAGCATTTGCTTGTGCTAAGCCTTGCTGCAAGCTCTCGATTGCGGCAAGCTGGGCAAGCGTAGCCTCGGCGAGTTGTTTCACAAAAGGGTCAGGGCTGGCAGCCAGAGTAGTCGCCAATTGGCTTACCAGAGCGCTCTCAGTTAAAACTGCGGCCGAACCTGCGGCTAAATTAGCGTATCCGCTCTTTAGGGCGGGCAGGTTGCCAGTGAGTATCCGCTCGCCAGTGTTTAGCGCACTCTGTCCCCCATATATTTCTGTCAAACCAGCGCTGAGCGCGGCAATCCCCACCGCAGATTGCGCTAATCCATCCTGAAACTGACCTGCGTGGGTCAGCATTGGAGTCAAGGATGCGCTAATTTCGCCCACCCCCGCATGCAGGGCGCTGAGCCCATCTCTGAGGGTTGTGGTGCCGTGGATTATGCTCTCCATCCCGCCGGTAAGGCCGGTAAAGCCAGCATCAAGCTCGTCAAGCCACTCGCCTTGGGGCCTAGCCATACGCAGGGCGGAGATCTCAATGGGCGGCAGTGCAAAGTCGTGTACCTCCGCCGTAATGCTTTGTGTCAGGCTCTCGCCGGGCATGACCGTAAAGGCAAGATTTAGCCTATTGCCCACGAGCATGGCAGTCGCTCCCTCGGCCCGCACCTCACTGGACCTGTCGACCAAAAGAGGCACGACCACTTGCACCGTGTAATGGTCGGAAAAATGGCGAATGGCCATGGGGTTGGGGCGAACAGCGACAGAGATGGTTAATCGTCCGCTCTGCCCGAGGAGCAGAGCCGCAGGTACAAGTTTGCCGTCTAGTTGGTAAGTGAACGAAAATAGCCAGGGCAGTACTGCATCTGCCAATCGCCCTTGGTAACGGAAAGTTGTCTCAATTTGTTCCTCTAGTGCGATCGAAACGCGTCCTGCGCCGAGTGCTAGGGGGCGAGTGTTACTCAGGTTAGTAACCTCAGCATAGTCGCCGTAGTCAACAAGCCCGCCAGTGGCAGAGCGAAAGGTGTTTACCACCTGCACTTCGCGCAGCGCGCCATCGCTAGCAAGATTCACGAAGACGGTTTCATCCTTAGGCGTGGCCGTGGCCGAGGGAGCGGAAACAGGCACAAAGGCTGTGTTGGTGTGAGCAGTCACCGAGAGGGCTAGCAGGCATGTAAGAGCCAAAGCCATGACCTTCATGGTGGGGAAGAGTGAAAAGAGTAGTCGTGACATGTATTTCCCTGCCTTTCGTTTAGGAGCTATGGTCAATTGTCTTGGTCAGTGTCGTAATGCGAATAAAACGGTCGCCAAGCATCAGTAGTTGAGGTAAGAAGGTTATGACCAAGAGGCATGACAACAGAGCCCCACGACCGATCAACATACCAAGCGCTGCAATGCTCGGCACACCCGAAACAAAACCCAAGGTGAAGCCGGCTGAGGCCAAGATCGCAGCGGAAGTAAGGATCGAATATCCCGAGGCCTCTATGGCAGCGATGGCAGATTGCTGCACATTTAAGCTGCGGCGAAACTCAAGATAACGCCCCGTCAGCAAAATGGCGTAGTCAATAGTTGCCCCTAGTTGCACAGCGCTGACAATCATGTAGCCGATAAATATGAGGGGTGACCCCGCAAAGTAGGGGATAGCCATGTTCAGCCAAATGGACGCTTGGATGGTAAGCACCAAGAATAAGGGTAAGGAGAGTGAGCGAAACGTCAGCGCAATAATCGCGCCCACGGCGAGGATGGCCACCATGTTGGTCACGCCAAAGTCGTATTCGACTACGGCACGGATGTCGTCTACGGCAGCCGAGGCACCGAGCAAGTGAGCCTCATTGGGGTAGTGGTCAGCGGCAATTTGGCGAATACTAGCCACTGTCCGGTACGAGGCCGGGCTCTCGACAGCGGTGTCGAGCATAAGTATCATGCGAGTGTATTTCGCTCCTTGAAATTGATGCGCGACTGCGGGCGGGAGCATGTGGCGCGGAATAGATGCGTCGACGAGAGTAGCCATTCCTTGTATGCTTCGCACATGGGGAATCTCGCGCAGAGCCTTTACGAGGGAGTATTCCTGAGTTACATCAGTGGCGGGTACCAGCAAGACTAGCGGATTACTCCTGCCAAAGTGGGGGTGATACATGCTTTCAGCCGTAGGAGCGGCCTCGCCGTAGAGAAAGTGATTGGCGCCCTGCGCCATAAAGGCGATGGGTAAGACAAGCAACACGACGGGGACAATCCACCGCATTCCTACGATCCCGCGCGCCACGCCACCCAAGGAAGGCAAGAAGGGCCTGTGCCTGGTGCGCTCGAGTATGGGAGCCGCGAAAATTACTAAGGCAGGGAGCAGGGTCAGTACCGCCAAGAGACTCAAGGCCACCCCCTTAGCTAGTACTAGGCCGAGGTCGTAGCCCAGGCTGTAGCGCATAAACATTAGGGCCACAAATCCCGCTATCGTCGTCAGTGAGCTGGCTAAAATGGAGGCAAAGGAGTGGCGCAGCGCCGCAATCATGGCTGGCTCTATCTCAAGGCCCTTACTGCGCTCTTCATTGAAGCGGTGCAGGAGAAAGATGGAATAATCCATGCTCACGGCAAACTGTAAGAGGCCAGCCGTGGCAAAAGTAATAAACGAGATGGAGCCCAAGAAGGCATTAGTGCCCATGTTGAGAAGAATGGATATGCCGATGGTAAAGATAAAGAGTAACGGCTCGAACCATGAACTAGTCGCCAAGAACAAGATAAGGAGGAAAATGGGTAGTACAAAGGCGACAATGGTCGAAATCTCATTGGTTGTCGTGCCTCGCAAGTTTAGCGCCTCAGCCGCCGGGCCCCGCACTAGGACACTCCCGCCATGAAGCTGGCGCAGCATTAGGACAGCGTGCCCAGTGGCGAGGTCATGATCGCCGGTAAGAAATGTGACATGAAAGCGTGCATTGCCATCCACATAAAACTCACGCACCGTCTCTGGCGGCAACATTTCCAGCGGCGTGTAAATATCCACTACGTCGTCTAGCCACACCGTCCCATGTACTCCTTCAACCGCGCTAATTTCACGTTTCAGCTGGCGGGCAGTGGCTAGATCTAGGCCACTAGCGATGACTTCGGCCGAACCATGCAGTCCGAATTCTTGCGCCATAATGTTCATGGCGTGGCGAGTCGGCATGTCCTGCGGCAAGTAAGTGGTCTGGTCGTAGTTGATAATGACGGTGGGGGCCAATACCACCGCGATGAGTGTGGCAAGTGCGAAAAACAGCGTTAGTGGCTTGCGCTGGGTGACGATAATTGTAGCCAGTCTCTCCATAATACCTCCCGTTAATAGTGAATAATGGTTCGCTTATAGGGCGTAAAAACACATAGCTAAAGCTATGCTACGGCAAAGTTAGGGCCACCCTCGAGCACTAAGGAGCGGAAAGCAGGCGATGCTCGAAGTCATCGAAGTAAAAAACTAGCATACGGCTGATAAGGTCATGCAGGCGTTGTGGCTCATCGGTGGTGCGAAAAAGAAGCACCATGCCCGAGAAAAAACCGGTCGCCACCAAGCGCACCAATATTTCATCTGCGGCCGCCCCCTGTCGCCTCAGTTCCTGCTGCATGCGCTCGGAAATCATCTCGGTCATAATCTGCACAAAGTTTTCATGGCGCGAACCAACACTCTTCTCGGCGATGATGAGGAGCTGCCGCCCATGCGTGTTGTAGACCGACATGATGCCCGCGGCAAGGTGGTGCGCTAAACCACGCACACCCTCAGCATGGCCCCCGCTGTAAAATCCTGATACGTCAGCCATCAGAGCAGCAATGCGCTCGTAGCTAGAGCGCACAATGGCATCAAAGATATCTTCTTTGCTGGTGAAGTAGCGGTACAGGTTGCCGGTAGATACTTGCGATGCGGCCGCGATGCGCCGCACTTGAGATGCGGCATAGCCATGGGTTTCAAATTCATCGAGGGCCGCCGCCAAAATCCTGGAACGAACCTCATCTTTTAAGTACTGCATTAGCGAACCTCGATTCTCTTTTGGTAAGCATAGCATGGCGCCTGATTTTTCGTCAAGGGACTAAATAATTTTAGAGCGGAGCCTGCCCACAAGGGCAAGACTCCGCTCTACCTGATACTACTCTGAAAAACTACTGAACCAGCTTAAATGACTGCGCACCGGTGCCGCATATTGCACACTTAGCAGGCAGCGTCAATTCCACATTGCCGCAGACCGTACAGAGATGAAAGGAGAGCTCATCCTTGGCATCGAGATTGGCCAAAAGTTTGGCATAGAGCTCGGCATGCACCTTCTCAGCCTGCATGGCAAACTTAAAGGCGCGTGCCGCTTCCTTTTCTCCAGCGGCCTCAGCCGCAGCAAGCATGGGTGGGTACATAGAGACAAATTCGTAGGTCTCGCCGCTGACGCCCTCCTGCAGATTTTCCGCAGTCGAGCCAATGCCCTGCATGGCCTTAAGATGGGCATGGGCGTGAATGGTCTCTGCCTCAGCCGCCGCACGGAACATTTTGGCCGCATTGGCATGGCCATCGGCATCGGCGACAGCTGCAAAAGCTAAGTACTTGCGGTTAGCCTGCGATTCGCCCGCAAAAGCTTCCTTGAGATGTTTTAGAGTGATGTCATTCATAATTTTTACCTCCCAATATGTAATTATTACTACTTAGTAATCTACAAGATTAACGCACGCTTGTCAATGCTCTGCTGAGCAGTCTGTCACTTAATCTGTTACAAGTCTCACCATGGCGAGATTAGGGACGATCTGCAGCCATGTATTGCCCGGGGAATAATTGTAGCTTGCCCCGTTAACGGTAAAGATAAAGTGCCGATCTGCGTTCTCCTTCTTCCAAGTGCCGCGGTGAGCTTGCCCGTCGCGCAAAAATAGAGCCGGGCCCGTTCCGATGACGTCAATGGTGCTGTTACTCGTACCATTCGCGATCTCTATGCGATGTTTGGCGACCATAATAATGACGTTGCGGGCGGTAATCTCCGCACCATCCTGCATCACATGTTCGGCGCCATTGATTAAGCGGCGAAATAGCCCGTCTCGCCACAACCATTCTACCTTGTATTCCGGCGAGTAGGCGATCAAAACGCGGGGTGCGGCCTCACCGCTAGGCATCTCGCCTTCTGGTGCTGCGGGCAGGGAACGCAATGGGTAACGTTTCCGCTCGGCTTCTGCCAATAAGCGATCTGTACTGGTGTAGAGATTGTGGGGCATGCGACGCACACGGTCGCGCCAAAAAGCACGAGCAGCGTTATTGATTTCATCAAAATTAGGCACATTAAGCGAGCGAATTCGCTCTAGCGCCTCCATACTGCCTCCGGCATGCGCCAACGGAGCGCTGTAGGCCTTGGCAATCTCCGCAAAGTAGGGGCGTGCACTGCGGATAGGGCCAATGACACTGGCCCCACGGCTATAAAAAAAGGCCAGATAACGCGTTATGCCCCCTTCGGCCATCATCTCCACGACCAAGTCGGCCCTCTCTAGCCCGCTTTGCGGGCGCGCCTCTGCTTTGTTGTCAATCACAGCACTAATTACCCCAGGGAGTGTACGGTCAGGGGGAACTGGCTCTGCTGGCGTAAGGGGTGGGGGATCAGAGGGAGGGAGCTCGCTCGCTACAGGGGGAGTAGTGGGCGTCCCTGGCCGGACATATAGGCCAGTAACAAGCACCGCAATAAAGAGCAAAGTCGCTCCCAAGAGCGCCAAGCGACGCAGAACGACAGTCCCTATGGCCTTAAGACGCAAAATGACACCTTCCTTCTACGCGAGAAATACGCGTGTCAATTCTCTTTTCATTACAGCTGTTTATTCGCCTCTCCGCACGGCAAATCCTGCCAACGAGCAAGTCTCTCTTAACATATCTACCCTGCATCCCCGTTGACACCTAACGAGCTGGCCTTGGGAAAGTCTGAAAGTCGTTAGAGTGCACCATTCCATCTTCCTCTCATTTCCACGCCTCTGTGCTGTGCGGTTAAAGCATTTTCGCCAGACTCGTCTAGCCTCCATTTTCTAGCCGCCTACCTCGTTATGCGTTGGTGGGAATACAGGACCTACCCACAACATTTGCGAAAGAATATGGTGTGTGGCAGGAGCAAGGGCGCTTGGGGAGAACATCACTACAAGACAGCAGTATGTAGTTAAGGAATGGTGATTAACGTGAAATTATCTATTGGTTCAGTACCTACTCCTTGGGGTGAAGTGTATTATGCGGTATCCGAAAAAGGTGCCGTAGCTATTACTACCCCAGGGCAAGAAATAGCGGAATTGTACTTGGTTCTCGCTCGCTTCGGCCTCGCAGGGACTGCGGGGGAAGACAGCAGCGGCCTTCACCAAGTTGGCCAGGAGCTTGCCGAGTACTTCCGCGGTGAGCGCCACGACTTTACCTTCCCTCTCGACGAAGGGGGCACGCCCTTTCAGCGTCAAGTATGGCAGGCCCTTCGTCAGGTACCCTATGGTGGGGTCGCTAGCTACAAAGATATAGCCATCGCCATCGGTAAACCAAAGGCCTTTCGTGCTATCGGCCAAGCTAATGCCAAAAATCCCTTGCCCATCGTCACCCCCTGTCATCGCATTATCGCTGCCGATGGCGGCCTGGGGGGCTTCGCCGGGGGCTTAGAGTGCAAACGCCAACTCCTTGACTTTGAGCAAGAAAACACCAGGCGGGCCACATCGTGACACCCCCCGTTAAAGTCGGGCAAGTAGTGACTCTGGCTATTACGGGTATCACTCATGCCGCCGAGGGAGTCGGCAAGTACCAAGGCTACACCATCTTCGTGCCGGACGCCTTGCCGGGCGATGAGGTCTTAGCCAAGGTTATCTCGACACAGAAGCAGTATGGCCGAGCACTACTGGCACGTATAATAACGCCATCCACCGATCGTGCTACACCCCAATGCAGCTACTATGCCGAGTGCGGCGGCTGCCAGCTCATGCACGCGAGCTACGCGGCGCAACTTCGTTATAAAGAAGAACAGGTCGCTGCTGCGCTCTCGCGCCTAGGAGGCCTGGGCGACGTACCGATTAGACCCATAATCGGCATGCCATCGCCCTATGGTTACCGCAATAAAGCCCTCTTCCCGGTCGGAGTACAAGAGGGCCGCTTTGTCGCGGGCTACTACAGGCGGCGCAGCCACTCCATCGTAGACATCGACCACTGCCTTATCGAGCACCCAGCCATCAGTGCCGCCCTCGTCGCTGCCAAGCGCCTAGCACAGAAGTACCAACTTTCTGTTTACGACGAATCAAAGGCAGAGGGCCTGCTCCGTCACATCCTCGTAAGGCACGCCTTTGCCACCAGAGAAACCATGGTCGTCTTTGTCATCAACGGCCCTGCCCTGCCAGAGGGCGACTTAATCGCCAGTGAGCTCATGGCAGAGCTACCCCAAATCGTCTCCGTGCAAGTCAATATTAACCGCGCGCGGGGCAACATCATCCTAGGCGGCGAAACCAAGCTCCTCCGTGGGCGCGGCCATCTCATCGAACATCTCGCGGGCCTCAAGTTCAAGGTGTCGGCCAATTCTTTCTTTCAAGTCAACCCTAGTCAAACAGAGCTGCTCTACAGTAAAGCCGTAGAATTCGCCGCCTGCAGCAGCACCTCCCACGTCTACGACCTCTACTGCGGCGTCGGCACCATGGCCCTCATCATGGCCAAAAGCGCCGGGCAAGTCACCGGTATCGAAGTAGTCCCCCAAGCTGTGCAAGACGCCATCGCTAACGCCCATCTCAACAATATCACTAATGCCACATTTCTCACCGGTACAGCCGAAGACCTCCTGCCCACGCGCCTTGCCACAGGCCACCACCCCGACGTCTTGGTCATCGACCCACCCCGCGCCGGCTGCGATGAAAAACTGCTCCACACCCTAGCCACAGCCGCACCTTCCCGCCTAGTCTACGTCAGCTGCAACCCCGCCACCCTCGCCCGCGACCTCAAATTCCTCACCGCCCACGGCTTCACCGTGCAAGAAGTTCAGCCCGTCGACATGTTCCCGCATACGGCGCACGTTGAGACGGTAGTTTGCCTCACTAGAAAACGCAGGGCAGGTTCTGTGTAGATCAGGGCCTTTGCGTTTTCGTGGATATGTTTGGCAGTTTGGGAATTTAGTGTCCGAGTACTTATTTTGCCGTTCTTACATTATGCCAAGGCAGCTCAAGCATAAAACATTACTTTGTGAGTCTCATTAACAGGTAGGCATGGGGGTAATGACAGATATTTGCAAGATGTTGGATTGTGACATTGAGGTCACAGTGAATTTTATTGATGGGGAGGAGGCCACCAATGACTGAAAAATATACCGTTAGACAGCTTTCGATTGGCGACGTTCTCGGTTGGGTTCAATGCAAAAATATAGCAATCCCAGAAATTCAAAGACCATTTGTGTGGGATGGCAGTAAGGTTAGAGACTTAATTGATTCTCTGTTTAACGGATATCCTACTGGATACTTAATCATATGGCAAAAGCCTAATGTCAAAATGAAAAACAATATAGAGTTCTATAGGGGGGCTAAAATACTAATAGATGGTCAACAGAGAGTAACTGCTCTTATGGCTTCAATACTTGGCGTTGAGATTATAAATAAAGATTACAATAAGGTGTCAATCAAAATTGCTTTTGATCCCTTTGCTGCTGATGATGGCGATAGGTTTATGGTGCAAACACCTATTCATTTCAAGGACAAGAGATGGATTCCCGACATATCAGAAGTGTTCAAAAATGACTTTGATATAGTAGAATTTGCGCGCTCGTATTGCGAGGTTAATCCACAGATGAAATCTAAAGAATTCGGGAAGATAATTACCTGCTTAAGGTCAATCGCAAATAGGCAAATTGGCATCGTTGAGCTTGATGAGGCTATTAATATCGATGAGGTTACGGAGATTTTCAAGCGTATCAACTCACAAGGCAAACCACTTAATCAAGCCGACTTTGTCATGTCTACTATTGCTGCTGATGACAAATACGGCGGTAATATGCTGCGCAAGGCAATAGACTATTTTTGTCATCTCGCTGTAAAGCCCGAGTTTTACACCCAACTTAGTTCTAAGGATAAGGAGTTTATGGACTCTGAATATGCTCCTAGGCTTAGATGGTTAAAGGATGACAAGGAAGACATCTATGACCCTAATTTTGCTGATATGCTTCGTGTTGCTTATATGCATAAATTTGGCAGGGCTAAACTTAAAGATTTAGTAAGCCTCTTGTCTGGGCGAAACTTTGAGACTCGTTCATTTGAAGAAAACATTTCAGAGAGCAGTTTTGCCTTGTTGAAAGAGGGCACGCTGAATTTTATGAGACAATATAATTATGAACAATTTGTTCTTGCTATAAAATCTGCAGGATTTATTTCAGGCCAGTTAATAAATTCTCAGATGACAATGGACTTTGCATACACACTATTTCTAACACTAATGGCATCCGATATTGTGCCTAAAGTCGCAATCAAGAGATATGTTCAAAAATGGTATGTATTGTCCACGCTTACCAGCCGATACACATCGTCCCCAGAAACATATATGGAGAGTGATATTAAAGCTATCAAAGAAAAAGGATTTGTTACATTCTTCCATGATAATGAGGCGGCGGTTTTGTCGGATTCCTTCTGGGGCATTGGATTGGTGCAAAACTTAGAAACTTCAGCAATAAACAGTCCATATTTCAATGTTTTTCTTGCTGCACAAATACATGGGGGTGACAGAGCGTTGTTTTCAAGTGCCACAAGAGTGACGGATTTGATAAGTGTAGCAGGCGATGTACATCACATATTCCCGCGTGAATACTTAAAGAAAAACGGTATGGATGACAAGTCTAAATATAACCAAGTTGCAAATTATGTTTATCTTGATACGCAAATAAATATCTCGATCGGGAAAAAAGCTCCATCAGTTTACTTTAAAGCTGCATTGGACCAGTGCAGTAGTGGTGATATGCAGATTGGCTCAATCATGAACGAAGCAGATTTTTATAGTAATCTCAACTCCAATTGCATACCACATGATGTTGTGAATATGACTTATGTAGATTATGAGGGATTTTTATTGGCCCGACGCAAACTGATGGCCGCGAAGATTAAGGATTATTATCGGTCGATATAGAGATCAAATCAAAGATGGTGCCACTCACCAACCAAACAGTCTACCTGTCAAAAGCCGCCGCCAGGTCTTGCCGCGAACCGAACTAAGGACGACATGACCTCGTGCCTTATTTTGTTTCCTTACCGAGCTAGAAGACATACACGCGAAATACTACAAAAAACCGAGCTAGAACGGGTTCTAAGGTGTCTGGTTTTTGGGTTCACCGCATTTGTGAATACTGCGGCTCTGGAGAGCCACCATTCCGGTCGAGTGTGAGCCAGCGTCACGGTAAAATTGAGCCACCGTCACGGTGAAAGTGAGCCATCCCAAGAGCCAATAAAGCCTTGTAGGTAGCCCTGCGGCATGCTACGATGATTATGCTTTTACTCTCGTGCAGGATAGGGCAACGCTGAGGAGCGACCTGAGCGGCACGTGAGGTTTGGCATAGGGATGATACAGGAATGTATCGTCCTTTTATCATCCCTATGGAAAACCAAAGCGTTATTACGTAATGCTTTAGATAATAACGCATTGCTTTCCGCATGCCTAATGGCAGATGTGGTCCATCATCTAATCCCTAGTCTTGGAAGACCATAATCCGTTGATAAAACCGTTGCCTCGCGGCGAAGCAGCGACTCGCTAGCCTTACGACAATTTCAATCTTGCGGGAGCTGAAACAGTTTCAATTTAGACTGACTATTGCTTTTATGGTGCTGTATGTGTACACTGAGATTGAAATGGTTACAATTCAATAATTAATGTTACTTAGTAAGATTTATTTGCGTTAGTTATTGAGTTTCTTGAATCCACCATTTAGAGCTCTAAGGAAAGCAGTAAGCCACTATGGTATCAATTTTTCCCATCAAAGGCTGAAATGGTAAAGTCTCATTATCAAAAGCACTTCCACCCAGCATGGAGCAGATTTTTTACTGAGATTACTTTGCGGATTCTAACTGGGGTAGCATTGGCGATACAAGGATATACTTCAAAGGTATCTGTCCGAGAAGCCTTTGAATTATAGATGAAAACAAATGAAGGGGGTAGTTATCATGTCAAACGACAAATACACATCAATCGTAAACCTTGATTTTCAGTACGCACATAGGTTTATGAACTGGCCAAGAGAAGCAAAGCATCTACACGGGCATTCCGGTCTTTTAACCATTGAGCTTGAAGACACTGTAGACCCAGCAACAGGATTTGCACACGCCTGTAAGGATGGAGTCAAAAAAGCATGGGAAGTGTGTGACCATTTCCACCACGCAACATTATTTCAAGAAGGCGACCCGCTTCTTGACGCAGTTCTTGAGGTCTACAAAAGGGAAGGCATTTATAATGACCCAGAGAATTGTATTCCTCTCAAAAAGATAGACCACGCACTTGCTTGGTCATACCCAGAATACAGAATAGTTGTAACTAAAAAGGTTTCGACTTGCGAGAACCTTTGCGAGCTTTTCTACGAGCTCCTAAAAGACAAGATGCCGATCAAAAAAATTACCTTCCGCTCATCGTCTATGAATGCAGCATCCAAAGAGTTTAAGTAAAAACCAGGATAAAGCTAAAAGTTAAAGGAGAGGACACTTTTAATATGTCCACTCCTTTTTCTATTTGCCGCGCCTACGAGATTGTGTTTTTAAATCCATCGTCACGATGAGCTTAAATTTCACGGCAAATATGTTCAAAGATTAATCTGAAGAAGGGGACATGATTGCTATGTCAAGAATGCCGGTGCTATTTGTAGGGCATGGGTCACCGATGAATGCCATTGAAAATAATAGTTACACACGAACCTGGCGAAGCATGGCTGAGAGGATACCAAGCCCCAAAGCGATATTGTCTTTTTCAGCTCATTGGTATACTAGAGGAACTAGAATTATGAACGAGGAAAGTCCAGAAACCATACATGACATGTATGGTTTTCCAAAAGAGTTATATAAAGTTGCATACAACGCAGTAGGTTCACCAGGCGTGGCTAAAGACGCCAAGGAGCTGATTTCGCGAGAAACAAGATATGATAATTCTTGGGGTATTGATCATGGAACCTGGTCAGTTTTGGTTCATATGTATCCTGAGAGGAATGTCCCAGTGTTCCAAATCAGTATAGACGCTGATGCTCCTCCGGAAGACCATTACAAAATTGGCCGAGAACTTAAGGCATTGCGGGAGCAAGGCGTTCTTATATTTGGCACAGGGAACATCGTCCATAATTTAAGGCTCATTGACTGGAACAAAGCCGGCGAGGGTTTTGCTTGGGCATATGAATTTGATGAATATATTTATAAAAACACTCACGATCAAAATCATGATAACATCCTAAAATTCAATGAATTGGGTAATATTGTAAAATTGGCCGTGCCGACACCAGATCATTTTTGTCCGTTTTTGTACGTGCTCGGAGCGTCGGATGGAAATGATAAGATCAGCGTCTATAATAAATCCTGTGAACTAGGATCATTGACAATGACTTCGTATCTTTGGGAATAAGTCAATCACTGCCAGCGAAAAGCTCAAATAGAATAATATTCTTTAAGAAAGAGGCTGAGTATATGGAAAGAAAAATTAAACAGCTGGTTAGAGGTTTTAGAACGCAGGACGGAGCCGGAGTGAGTTTAGTAAGGGTGTTGGGAAGCGAAACGGTAGAGGAATATGATCCCATTTTGATGCTCGATTCTTTTGATAGCACAAATCCGGATGAGTACACGGCTGGATTTCCCATTCATCCACACAGAGGTATCGAGACAATAAGTTATGTGTATCGGGGGTCTATGACGCATAAAGATAGCCTGGGTAATGAGGATACCATTAGTGATGGAGAAGTTCAATGGATGACAGCGGGTTCGGGTATTATGCATGAAGAAAAGCTGCCGGCTGCTGCGCGGATGCTTGGTGTGCAGCTCTGGTTGAATCTGCCTGCTAAGGACAAAATGGCTCCCCCAGCTTATCACAGCATTAAGAATTCAGAAATTGCGGAGCTAGAGTTTGGCTGGGGCAAGCTTAGACTTTTGGCAGGTGAATTTGAGGGAATAAAAGGCTATTCAAGCAAGTACCTTCCCCTGGATTACTACGATATCCATCTCAATTCTAATGCTTCTGCGGTCGTGAATACTGCTAGTGAGCGTTCCGTCATGGTGTTCACACTCTTAGGAGATGCATATATCAATGAAGAATTAGTAAAAGAAAAGACGGCGGTAAAACTTACCTCCGGTGACCATGTAAAGATAACGGCCACAGATGAAAAAGCCCAAGTTTTATTCGTAAGTTCCAAACGACTTGCTGAACCCGTGGTTTGGGGGGGTCCCATTGTCATGAATACAAAGCAAGAATTGAATAAGGCCTTCGACGATTTGAAAAGAGGCACGTTTCTGCGGGAAAATATCGCTTATTAATGATCCTGAGTTCACAAGGCGATGCGAAGGCTTGCGCCTACGCCCCGGACTTGCGCCGGTGATATGGATGGTAAATGCGCTTTTAGGTCTGAGGGGCTGCTACAGCTTTGTTATGAGCCATGCCGTGGGCAAGAATTCCTGAGCCTATGTATGGTATGCCAAGCATCTCGAGTATTGCAGGGACCTGCGACTGCCTGCTTTCCCCCCTGGTGCCGGTACTCCGGTTAAAAATAATATCAACATTGCTCTGCCTTAGTCTGCTGTCCGCTGTTGCTTCCCGCTGTTCGTTGGCATGCTGCTCCTTAATGCTGTTGTCGCCAGCTTTGGGCGCATCAACAAGCAAGCCGATTAAACCGCTCATAGTTATCCCTCCGATTTAATTATTTTATGCTAATGCAACTTGTGCCTTCTGGCGCTTCATTAGTTCCTGCTATTCTAAAGCAGTCCTGTATGTGACGCACGAAAGCCAGGAGCTACTCAATAAACCGGCTAAACTCGAGGATATCTTCGTTGGGGTTGTCGCGGCAATGCCAATGCATTCTCCCCCAACAATTGTAACACAGAAAACTGAAAAATCTAACGGTATTCGATGCTCCTAAGCTTCTTTCGTGGTGCGAAAAATTATCTAACAAACTAGTGGTAGATCGTGAAGGGTTTCTCTATTGCGCGACTAATGTGTTAATGTGATGACTTCGAGCGTCCATGAGCGACAGGGGGTGGGGTTTATCGGGTGCGTAAAAGTAAGAACCAGTTCATAACCGCAGGTGGCGAGGGCAGCACACCCCTTATGTTCCCCAGCACAGATCAGATGGAGTTTGGTGGGTTAATCGAGACGGCGCAGATGGAGACTCAGGCTAATTGCCACACATGTTACTGCGGCAGGTGTATTCTTTGGCCAAGATGCTGTTTCAAACGCATGAGCACGCGCCGAGAAGCTTACAAAAAAGCATATAACATTAGACAGGGTGAGGAGGATGGTTGATTATGGCCTACAATCAGGTAACCCCCGAAATCATTGCCATGATGGAGAAGGTGGTGCCAGGAAGAGTTGTCGTCGGGAATGACGTCAATCCTGACTACAGTCGTGACGAAATGCCGATTTACGGCACTCGCATGCCCGCAGTCTCGATTGATGTTTTGACGACGGAAGAAGTGTCGCAGCTTATGAAAATCTGCTACGAACACAGCATTCCCGTTACGACAAGGGGGGCTGGCACCGGTCTAGTTGGTGGTGCTGTGCCTGTGCTCGGCGGTGTGGTGCTTTGCACTGCCAGAATGACGAAAATCATAAGCTGGGACTTGGAGCAATTCGGCGTAGTTGTACAACCCGGCGTGCTTATACAAGACCTAAAAGGAGCAGCCTTGCAGCACGGTCTTGCCTATCCACCCGACCCCGGCCAAAAGCTAGGCACTATCGGCGGTAATGTATCTACCAATGCCGGTGGCATGCGCGCTATTAAATATGGCACCACAAAAGACTACGTCCGGGGGATGACTGTTGTTTTATCCGATGGTGAAATCTTAGATATCGGTGCGAACGTAGCAAAGACCAGCATGGGGTACAATTTAACCCAACTCTTTACAGGATCCGAAGGCACCTTAGGCATCATCACCGAGCTTAAGCTTAAGTTAATCAAAGCACCTAAGTTTGACGTGAGTGTGATAGCACCGTTTGAGGATCTTGATACTGCTCTAAGATGTGTGCCGGGGATATTTACAAACACCTTTCGGCCGACTGCGGTTGAATTCTTTGAGCGCGAGATTCTTCTGTTGAGCGAGAAATTCGTAGGCAAGGAAGTATGGCCTAAAGAAGTGGAAGGCAAGCAAGTTCAGGCATATCTCCTGCTGATCTTTGACGGGGATTCAATGGACGAAATTGAACCTCATACGGAGAGAATAACGGACTTTCTCCTTGAGGCCGGAGCAATGGACGTGATGATTGTGGACACTCCCGGCCAGAAAAAGGAGATCTGGGATGTGCGCAGTGCTTTCTTGGACTGCATATTTGAGACGCACAAGCTCTTCGACGAGAATGATGTGGTTGTCCCCATCAATAGAATCGCGGAGTTTGTTCAGTTCTTCTCGAAAGAAGCCGAGAAGTATGACTTTGACATCACCTATCTTGGGCATGCCGGCGACGGCAATTTACACATCTTCGGCGTTTCTGACGATATGGAGGAAGCAGAGTTTAAGCGCCAGATTCACCTCTGGATGGTTGCCATGTACGACAGAGCCAAGGAAATGGGTGGCGAGCTGACGGGCGAGCATGGTATCGGCTACGGCAAAATTCCGTATTTTGAGAAGTATGTGGGGCCGCGCAACATCGAGCTGCATAAAGGCATCAAGCGAGTGTTTGACCCCAAACTTATACTTAACCCGGGGAAAGTCTGCTTTAGGCTTGAGGAGTTAGTGAACAGTTAAAGCGCTACACGCCGTTTGCTTTGGGGATGCTTCTTAAGGAGAGGTTGACTGCATGAATATCTTGGTTTGTATTAAGCAGGTTCCAAACACGCAAGAAATATCCATCGACCCGGAGACCAATACTCTAATCCGCGAAGGCATTGAGAGCATACTAAACCCTTATGACGGCTATGCGCTCGAGGCAGCAGCAAGGCTTAAGGATAAAAACAAAGATATTAGAATCTGCGCTCTGTGTATGGGCCCGCCGCAAGCGGAGGCAGCGCTGCGTGAATGTTTGTCGACATCGGCGGATGTGGCCTATCTCGCGTCGGACAAGTTCTTTGCAGGTAGTGATACGTTGGCGACAAGTTATATCTTGAGCGAAGCCATCAAGAAAATTGAGTCCCTCGAAGGGATTAAGTTCGACCTGATTTTTTGTGGCAAGCAGGCCATCGACGGCGACACTGCCCAAGTTGGCCCTCAGATTGCCGAGTGCCTCGACTACCCGCAAATCACTTATGCGTTGACTTGCGAAATCAAGGACGGCGAACTCCACGTATTGAAAGAAACAGAGGATGGCAAAGAAATCTTAGCCGTCAACTTCCCCTGTTTGGTGACCTTTACCAAGCCGAACTTCGAGCCTCGCTTGGCATCCGCAAAGCGCAAATTTGCGGCAAAAAAAATGGAGATTCGGCGCATCGGCGTCGCTGATTTATGTGGGATTGATAGAAGCAAAATCGGACTAAAAGGCTCACCAACCCAGGTGAGAAAGACTTATGTCCCTCTGGTAAAAAAAGGTGGGACTGTCTTTCGGGACGGCCCGCCAGGGGAAGCAGCCGCTAAGCTGGCGAAATTGCTGGTTGATAACACTGTCGTCAAAGACATTGAGCAGGAGGACAAGTTATAGTGGGTATGGGAACTAAGGATTTGTGGGTATTCATCGAGACGCGTCCCGACGGTACGCCGCGGAATGTCGGCCTTGAACTCCTTAACCCCGGCAGGCGGCTGGCAGAGGCGCAAGGCGGCAAACTGGTTGGCGTGGTGATAGCCGGTGAGGCAAGCATTGCAGCCAAGGCAGCAGGCGACTACGGCGCCGACCGCGTTATCACTATCGCGGGGCCAGAGTATAAACATTACTCAACGGACGCCTACGCAGCCGCCTTTACCTATTTGATCAAGAAATACGAGCCGCTTACGGTGATGATAGGCGCCACGACTAACGGGCGTGATTTGGCGCCGCGCATATCCTGCCGAATTGGCACGGGGCTTACGGCTGACTGCACCGAGCTTAACATCGATGAGCAGACCGGCTGCATCGCCTGGACCAGACCGGCCTTTGGCGGCAATATCATGGCGGTCATTTTCTGCGCACAACACAGGCCGCAAATGGGTACGATAAGGCCGGGCGTATTCAAGAAGCCTACCATTGCCTCGCGTGATGTAGAAATTGTGCCAGAAAGCTTTTACTTTGCTGCCCAGGGCATTAGGACGCGCGTTGTGGAGGTCCTAACGCATGTTGGTGAAAAAGTCGACCTAGAAGGTGCGGAAATTATTGTTACGGGCGGGCGCGGCTTAGGCGAAGCCAGAGGTTTTGATGTGATACGAAAGTTCGCGAAAGCCATAGGTGCAGAAGTCGGGGCCTCACGCGCGGCGGTAGAGGAAGGCTGGATTACGCACGCGCATCAAGTCGGTCAAACGGGCAAAGCGGTTTCGCCAAAAGTCTATATCGCCTGCGGTGTCTCAGGCGCTGTACAGCATGTAGCCGGCATGAGCTCGTCTGAAACTATTATCGCCATCAACAAAGACCCGAACGCCTGGATATTCTCCATCGCCGACTATGGTATAGTGGGCGACTTGTACGAGGTTCTTCCTGTGTTAGAAAAAGAGCTGCGCAATATACTTGCCGATTAGCCCCGAAACGAGGTGCGCCCCCACATAGGCTATGGCAAGGGCGTTAGGGTGTTAGCCACTGTGGCCCTCCCGCATGAGACAATCTCAGTACGAGATTTCGCGGGAGGGTTATTTACAGCCAGAGAAAACGCGCGGGGTCCATGACCTCCGCGCGGGAGAGAGGGTGGCTTGCTTGACGCGGGCCCTCCCTTCTTTACTTTCTGCTAAAGTCGCTGGCGATGCGTCCGTCCTTAATCTCAATAATCCTATCTGTTTTCTCGGCGATGCGGCGATCATGAGTGATGACTACGAAAGTGGTGCCAAACTCTTTGTTGATATTCCTCAGTAGGTCATACACCAACTCACTTGTGTCGGAGTCAAGGTTGCCCGTGGGCTCATCTGCGAGAATGATTCTGGGGTTGTTGATTAGCGACCGCGCAATGGCCGTACGCTGTTGTTGCCCGCCGGACATATTTCCGGCGAGGTTGTTTTTCACCTTGGAGAGCCCTACTAGGTCCATCAGCTCATGAGCTTTCGCTTCTAGTCCGCGGTCAGCGCGGTTCTTTTGAATGTGGTAGGGCAGGAGCACATTCTCGAAGGCAGTAAATTCAGGTAGAAGATAGTGGAACTGAAAAATGAAACCAATTGTCTCATTGCGCAGGCTGGCCAAGGCGTTCGGCGCAAGACTATCTGTTTGACGCCCGTTAATAATGACTTCGCCAGAAGTGGGGCGGTCAAGAGTTCCCAAGATATTCAGTAGGGTGCTTTTTCCGCTCCCTGACTGGCCAATGATACTGTTAAAGGTCCTAGGAGCAATGTTCAGGTCGAGGTCAAACAGTACCTGCGTCTTGATCGCTCCACCATAGACCTTATTTATTTTCTTTAGGGCAATAATGCTATCCATTGCGGATCACCTCAATTGGGGAGAGTTTTTTCGAGTTTAGGGCCGGAACAATGGAAGCAGCGGTAGAGGCCGCCACGGCAATAAGCCCCGACAGGGCAATGAACGCGGGGTTTATAAAGATGGGTACCACGGGTGTGCCATCGGGATTTAGCGCGAAGCTAGCAAATGACCAGAGCAAGCCAATTCCCAGTAAAATCCCCAACAGGCCGCCGATTACCCCTAACAAGAAGCCCTGAAACAAAAAGATAAGGCTCGAGGTGGCGTCAGTGATGCCCATGGCCTTCAAGATGCCAATTTGCTTTGATTTCTGGAGTACTGTTATGGCTAGCACGCTGGCGATTCCAAGGACGACCGAGATAACGACGAACACTTGAATTATCAGGCTCGATGTTGTTTGTCCTGTAAGACCGCTGAGAAGTTGTTCATTGGCCTCTTTCCAGTTAGAGGTTTTTAGGTCGTTGTCGGCTAGTCCCTTAGTTATAGCCGCCGATAGTACATCGGCCTCGAAGGGGGCTTCTATCTGCATTTCAATCGCAGTAACGGTATCGTTACCCAGCGCGAAGAGGGCTCTACCAAGGGCAAGCTCCCCTACAGCCCAGCTCTCGTTGATGGCAGCGACCCTTAAGTCAAACAGCCCGCTTACCCTTACCTCACGCGTGTTGCGTTCAGGGGATACTAGAGTGATTATGTCGCCTACGACAATGCCATTGTTAGTGGCGAGAGTTGCTCCAAGGAGCACTTCGTCCTGGCCAGGCAAGCTTCCGCCCGCGAGGATGGCGTCGCTAAACCTGTAGATGCGATCAGCTTTAACAATGTCAAAACCCCTGAAAAGCACCCGATCAAAATTATCGTCAACGGGCAGCAAACCATTTTGTGTAATAGTGGGGGAGATTGCCGTTACTTCTGGAAAATTAGCTGCCACGTGCCGCTCTATTCTCTGGTAGTCAGAGATAAGGGCATTCCTCGTAGCTGCTTGGACAGTTATGTGAGAAGACCTGCCAATGGTGGCGTCGACGAGACTGACCTGTAGCCCTTGAATCAGAGAACCGATGAAGATCTGCACCGATATGCCTATGGCGATGCCGAGAGCAATCATTAGGGTCTGGGCTTTGTTTGAGGTCAAAAAACGGAGAGCAATTCTAAACGCCAGCCTCATACCATCGCCTCCCGAATTTTTGCTAGATCGTGGTAGCAGGATGCGAAATAATCTGGTGTTAACTGCGCGCTGACGCCAGGGGTGTATTTCACGGCATAGCCTCCTGCTACTATTGTAAACGGGGGAACATCGCCGCGTGCTATGTGCGCCCTCATGGCGTTTATAAGACTCTGGAGCCTTGTGAGGTGAAAGAAGTTAGTAACGCTAACACACACCAACTGCGGCCGGATAGTCACGACCGCCGCCAAGGCCTCTTCGGCGGGTGTGTTGGCCCCGATAAACAAGGCGTCAAAGCCAAGCAGTGTTAAGAAATCAGTCGCCATACGTGCCCCCAACTCGTGGTACTCTTCTTCTTGGCAGAAGACCAATGCGGCGGGCTGTGGCCGGTTATCATCTTTCGTGGTAAGATTCATTATGTAGGGGTAGGTAATCTCAAGGGCAGAGCGCACTATTGCGCTCTGAATATGCTCCTCCCAGATGGCGATTTTCTGCTCTTTTTCATTGGTGGCAATTTCGTGCAAGCTCCTGGCCAGAACCCCCTCATACAGCTCAGGGATGCTGATGCTTTTGGTGTCTAGGGCATCTTTAACCAGCTGAATGCAGCGCGCCTTATCTCGGGTATTAAGGGCAGATACAAAAGAGTCAAACATAGTATTGACCGCACTTTCCCTAGCCATAGACTTCACTCCATTTCCTTAGTGCCGCAACACAGCACATATCGGCCCGTTTTCAAAAACGCATCGCGGGTGTTAATCCCTATTCTAGCTCTTCGGTGTGTAAATTTCTACATTTGTGAAGTTGTTATGAGGCTGGCGCATTCTCTTCTCTCCCCGGGGTGAGACTAAGTTGGGAGCAGGGTAGTGTGTTGCAAAATGCCTTGCCGCAAACGATGCATGGATTTTCTCTGTATGTAACTGTCGGACTGAAGATTGCAATACTTAGGCACGAATCAGAGTTGAGAGAAGGTGATAGTATGAACATAACATTTAAGGCGCTTAACATTAGCCCTTCGCTTATAGATGCCCTGCAGGCTCAGGGCATCTCCGTTCCCACGCCTGTACAACAGAAGGCAATACCCCAAGCCCTAGACCGTAAAGATATTGTTGTGCAATCTGAAACGGGGACAGGCAAGACCCTAGCCTACGTGCTTCCCCTGTTTGAGAATTTAGACTCCATCAAGCGAGAGATGCAGGCTCTAGTTCTTGCCCCCACGCATGAACTTGCCATACAGATACTTAAGCAGATAGATCTACTGTCGCAGGGGTCAGACATTAAACTGACGGTTGCTGCGGCCATCGGGAATGTGAACATTGAGCGTCAAATCGAACGCCTGAGAGAAAAACCACATGTAATTGTGGGGACACCAGGCAGGGTTCAGGAGCTCATTGCGCGGCGCAAGATTGCTGCCCACACCATAAAGATTATCGTCATTGACGAGGCAGATAAACTTCTCAGCGGGGACAACATTGAAACCATCAGGGCCATTGTTAAGAGCACCCGCAAGGACAGGCAGCTACTAATGTTTTCTGCCTCTATCAACAAGAATACAGAGGCACATGCTAGCGAACTCATGAAGGAACCTATCTCTATCCGTGAGACCGCCAAACCTGAAGTGCCCTCAACTATAGAGCATGTCTACTTTGTGGCGGAGCAGCGTGATAAGTTTGAAACCCTGCGGAAGGTCATTGCTGCCTTACGCCCGCCACGCGCCATAGTATTCATTGGAGACCGTGACGAAACCGCGATAATCGTCGATAAGCTGAACTACCACAGTCTCAGGGCGGCCGGCATGCACGGTCACTCCGATAAGGCGGCGCGCAAAGCCGCGCTTGATGCCTTCAGGGCGGGAGACATCGACCTGCTGGTTGTTTCTGACCTAGCGGCCAGGGGGCTAGACATCGCTGGCGTTACCCATGTGTTTAATCTCAACATGCCCGAGAAATCCCGCGACTACCTACACAGAGCGGGCAGGACCGGCAGAATGGGGCAGTCAGGTGTGGTAATCTCCATCGCCACAGAAAGGGAAGAGCTCTTGGTCAGGCTGTACGAAAGGGAGCTTAACTTACGGGCTACGCAGCACGAACTATATCGGGGGCAGGTTGTTTCACCACGTGCATGATGCTCCTCTTTGATTTGAGTTGTGCCGGCACTGGTCCCTTGCAACACAGGGGGAATTCTTTTGCAACTTTGTCCTATTCTGTTATGCAAAAAACACGCCAATACTTTGGCCCCGCCCGCCGAGAACATGTTTTGAGAATGCTAAGTAGCCGCCGCCCTGCCACTCTATCGCTTCGGTAGTCTTCTTGCTGGCGAGAGAGGGTGCTGCATTTTCTAGGGATTTCAGATTTTCCGGAGAATGCAGTTTAGATTATAAAATGCTGAGCCAGTCACGCCTGCCATAAAGAATTCTTTCAACATCAACTGCTTTGTGCTCCTCGTCAACGGAAAAGAACACAATATAGTTGTTCACTAGCAGCATCCTGTACCCCATTTGAGATAGGCGTTCGTCTGAGACAAGCGGACAGCGTTGGGGCATTTCGGATAGACCAGACAGCGCTTGTTCAAATGTCTCGATCATATTCAGGGCCGATGAGGGAGCCATCAGTTGTGTAGAGATGTGCCGGACAATGTCCCAGAGGTCGTTTTCGGCTGGTGCAGATATATCCACTCTATATCTCGACATCAGGAATGCTCCGCCTGATATCCTTGATGGCCTCTTGGAGTGGACGTTTCTTGCCCCCTTCCACAGCCGCTCTTCCTTCGCCAAGTAATCGATAGAGTTCTAGTTTGCCGCTCAGTGCTTCGTAAACCTCGATGCTCATGACAGCTAGGTCTCCTTGTCCGTTTTTTGTGATGTAGACGGGCTCACGGCTTTCGCGACAGAAGGTCGAGATGGCGTTATAGTTGTTGCGCAGAGCGGTGCTTGATCGAATAATAGGCATTGCGCGTTCCTCCTCGAATGTATCTAAAGATATTATATAAGAATTTCTTTAGCGCATCAATGGCTCGCTTACTTGCCCATAATCCCACCTAAGGCATACTGGCTCACGCACACAGAAGTGTTACCGAGACGGAGAGGGAGGAGGACTAATGCACACCAAGCAGAAGCGGGTCGCAATTCTTTATCCTGAGAACAGGACAGTCGGGAGAAAATCTTCAGTTGAAAGTGATCTATTTTCTAAGCTCTTTCAGGGATTGGCCGACAGTGGCATTGTGGCGCAACCGGTCGCCTATCATGACGGTTGCTTCCACGAAGTAGAGCCACAGCTATTGCAATTTGACGGCGTCCTTGTTTGGGTCGACCCGCTTGAGGGCGGGCGTGACCGCACCATTCTTGATGCTATGCTGCGCCGAGTGGCATCTGTTGGCGTCTTTGTCAGCGCGCATCCCGACGTCATTTTAAAGATTGCTACCAAGGAAGTGCTGTATCGCACGCGCGAAGTGGGCTGGGGGTGCGACACTCATCTTTATCTCACCCTAGAACAGATGTGCCAAGAATTGCCCCGGCGGCTGGCTTCTGGTGAAGCCCGAGTATTGAAGCAGTACCGCGGCAACGGCGGCATAGGCGTGTGGAGAGTAGAGTGGCAGGGCCATGCCCATGCACTGCCCAAGCATGGGCGGAGTCGCGATTCTACAGGGCTAACTTTAGATACGCCTGTCTCCGTGCGGCAAGCTATCCGAGGAGCATATGAGGAAGTGATGCCCCTAGGTGAGCTTCTTAACCTTTGCCGTCCCTACTTTATTAAGAAGGGCCGTGTGATTGACCAAGTTTATCAGGAACGTCTCGCTGAGGGCATGATCCGCTGTTACTTGACTCAAAATCAAGTGGTGGGGTTTGGGCACCAGGCCATAAACGCACTGTTTCCGGCTCCAGCAGGCGCACTTCCCTCCGATGCGCCGCAACCTGGGCCGCGCCTGTACCATCCGCCGACCAAGCCTGAATTTCAGTCGCTCAAGTGCAAGCTCGAACGGGAATGGCTCCCTGCTGTGCAAAAACTGCTGCGCATTGAGACTTGCCAACTCCCAATCATTTGGGACTGCGATTTTCTTTTGGGCCCTATGGACAAGTTAGGTGCCGATTCCTATGTGCTGTGTGAAATTAACGCCAGCTGTGTATCGCCCTTCCCAGAGGAAGCAATTCCATTCATAGCCGCTGCCACTGCCGCTCGCCTGCAAAGTTAAGCGCATTGTCGTTGGTAAGCAGACCGGGTACCTGGCTGAGCCTGTGGCCATGTCATGCCGTATCGATGATGCAAGGCAGCGTCTAATTTGGTATGATTAGGCTGAAAGTAATATTCTGCGAGGAGAAATTACACGGTTAGTCGTGTTTCTGAAATGAGAGTTTCTGGCCTAGTGAGCGCTGTTGCGCAACTTGCGCATTCCTATTTTGTGCTAGCCATAGATCTGTTCGTTTCATTCGCCGTGGCTCACGTTCGCCGCTGCAGTGCGTTTGCGCCATGGCACGAATTATACTCGACCGGACTGGCAGATGTTTGGGGCTACAATATTTGTTAGCGAGATGAATATTAGTAAAAACACTGTGCGAAGGGTGTTGCAGGATGAACTTTGTCGGCCAGCTGCAAAGTGCATTGATAGCCCAGCCAGCTACTTTGAAGGGGTGTGAACAATATGTTTTTAGTAAATAAAAGCAGTAATGAGGCCATATCGCTTGAAAAGAAAACATTTCAAGATCTTGGGTTTAAGGAAAGAAAACATCTACAAGAGTGGGTTTGTAAAAATACAGAAATTCTTGGCGAAAAGCTACTAATTATTCAAAAAGAGTTTAGTGGCTTTGATGATACTAATGAGAGGCTTGATTTGCTCGCCATCGATGAAAGTGGGGATCTTGTCATTATTGAGAATAAGCTCGACGATGCAGGGCGGGATGTTGCTTGGCAAGCATTAAAATATGTTTCTTATTGCTCTGGATTAACAAAAATGGATGTAAAAGATATTTTCCAGAAGTATCTTGATTCCCAACACATCGCAGAAAGTGCGGAACGAATGCTCTCGGAGTTTTTATGTGTTGAAGATTTTAGTGAGGCAGAAATTAACAAGGGCGACCAGAGAATCATCCTTATAGCTGCGCGGTTCAGAAAAGAAGTTACTTCTACTGTGATGTGGCTCTTGGACCATAGTATAAAAATAAAATGTATCAAGGTAACCCCCTATACGCTTGCGGACAATGTTCTTTTAGATGCTGAACAGATTATCCCAATAAAAGATGCTGAAGAATACGTGATCAAACTCGCTAACAAAAAACAGGAAGAGTATATAAGTAAAGAGAAGAACCAAACGAGACATCAAGTCAGACTAAAGTATTGGACTAAGTTCTTGCGTGTAATAAATGACAAGTCAAGCTTGTTTAGGAATGTAAGCCCGTCAAAGGATAATTGGTTGTCTTGCGGTGTAGGACATGGTGGCTTGGCATATACCCTCGTCATTACAGGCCATTTTGCAAGAGTAGAACTTTGGATAAACAGGGGCACGAAGGAAGAAAATAAGCGCATTTTCGATAGGATTCTTTCACATAAGCAGAATATTGAATCGATATTAGGCAACAGCCTTGATTGGCACCGTTTGGATGATGGGAAAGGGAGCAGAGTGGCTCTATACCTCAACGATGTTAACGTTTTTAATGAAGAAGACTGGGATAGAATGATTGAGTTTATGGCAAATAATGCAATAAAGTTTGACAAGGTTTTTAAGGACATATTGCCTGACGTCTTGAAGAAGTAAATTGAGCTGCCTGCAGTTGGACCACTCAAATCGCGCGAAGCGCGGCTGAGTCCAGTGCCGTGTTTTTTCTCAGCGAAACCGGTGCCGCTTCGCCGGCATCCCGTCTGCAAGGCAAGTACTTCGGCGACAGTATATCGGCAAATTGTCTCCAAGTTAGGGGCATGTTCGGTCGTCTAGCCTTAAGGTGCAGGTGAGGGGGAGAGAATGATTTGGATGAAGAAGGGAATTCGGGGAGAGTCGTGGATGCGCCAGGGGCAGTAATCATTCATTTTCCACAGTTTTCAAAGCTGAAAAGCTCTGTCGCCAAGCTTCGTACGGAACTCTCTATGCTTGTCCTTGAACACGACGAACTTCTCTATGTGGAATGTAAGAACATTGAAATGGCTTATGTGCTTGCTATTGGCGGGCTTCTTTATAGAGCGCATGAAGCAGACTGTGCGATGTTGCGCGCCAAGCGCAAAGTAGAATTGGTGCAGGCAAAAAAGAATCGCCAGGAAAAAGTCGTCTTGGCCCATATCGAGGAAATTCTCGATCTTGAGTTTGCAGAGTATCAGGCCCAGTTGAACCACCAGATTGACAAGATGAACGCAGCCATTCTGCGGCAACAGAGCAAATTATTGTCCGAGGCCGAGGCCCGCGAACTAAAGAGTTTGTATCGATCCATTGTGAAAGCATTGCACCCCGACATAAATCCGGATTTGAGCACGGCCAAAATTCAACTGTTCTATAACGCGGTGAGGGCATACGAAAGCGGAGACATTAATGGGCTCCGTTTGATCTCTGAGATGGTTGCCGAATCTATCTTGCCCGAAGATACTCCGGAGGCTATAACTCAGCTGACGAAGGAAGAAGAGAGGCTAACTAAATTACTACAAACCGTCAGAGATAGGATCGCCATGATAAAATCGGAGTATCCCTACAATGTGAAGTCGTTACTGCAAAGCGCAGAAGAACTAGATGCTCTGAGAGATGAACTAGAAGTAAGAATTAAACAGTCAAGAGACGCGCTTGCGGCATACACCAGCAGGATTGAGAAAATGCTGAGGTGAGTAAATGGGTGAATTGATTAAGGGCGAAGGTAAGGATTTGGTCGGTCTCTTTCACGGCAAAGGTGGTAATCTCCCTATCCCTAAACCATTTGCAAGGGATATCTTTCTGTTTGATACATATGTAGCTGGTACAAGCCACATTGAGGGCATCCTCGAGCTAGAGCCGCATCTCAACATTGACGGAAAGCTTGATTTTTTTCGCGAACCGGACAACAGGTATGACGCAAGGGCGATTGTCATTAAGAATGCGGACGGCGTGAAAATCGGCTACGTGCCTAAAGCGGACAATGTCATTTTCTCGCGGCTAATGGATGCAGGAAAGCTACTTTTTGGCCGGATCAGCAAGAAACAGATTCATGAAGATTGGTTGAACATTTCTATCAAGGTCTACTTGCAAGAGTAAAGGCGGCGTAAGTTTACAGCAGCCCCCACTTTGCCAAACGGCAATATGGGGGCTGCTTTCTTGGGCTATGTCTCATTTCCTTTTGGTGGTATAATTTTTAGTGTAAGGGATAGAGCGACAGAGGTAAGGCTTTTGCTCGCAAGAGCGGCTTTCCCATGGTGCGAGGTAGAATGGCGATGTACTAGTATGATCGAGCGGTGCGATAGACGAGTGCTAGATGTACAGGTGCGTTGGGCTCTCAAGGGCTAGTCCTGCGAGTTCCTGCCGGCCATAAACACTTGGCAGCACATTGTCGAAGAGGGGTGACTTGGGAAGATGAATGGTAGTGTCAAGGGCGTTGTATCCGTATGGATAATGCTTGTGTCGATGCTCGCTTTTCTTTTAATAGGGTCAGCTCAATTGCAGAGCCGTGATTTAATGCCAGCTGGCAGGCAGGTATTGATTCTCGTAGGAACACAGTATGGACTCCCTGTAGTGGATATGATTATGCCCCCCTTAGTTGGGGCATTGGTATCAGGAGGGATGAGCCGAGAAGATATTTTTGTGAAATTTCTCGATCTTCACCGCTTCCCAGGCGAACGGCATCGTGCGGAAGCTATTGCGTCGTTAAGGAGCAAGTTGCTCGATAAGGATATCCGTTTGATTGTGACGATTAATCAGTCCGCGGTGGATTTTCTTGCTCAGGAGGGGCATGATTTTTTTCCAGACGCACCCATGCTCATCCCGATCTTTGAGCAAGAGCCTGACTGGGTGAGTGCTCCGCGCCGTGTAATCTCCCTTCGCTCCCGCGTGGATGCAGAGGGGACATTACGACATATGCTTAGTCTATTCCCTGGGACACGGCGCATAGTCATCATTATGGGTAGAGATGACTCTAGGGCGCCGTTTTATGGCGTCCTAAGGGAGGCGCTGGATGAATTGCCAGGCAATTTAGAGACTAAGGACACGTCAGACTTCACTTATGAAGAAATGTTGCAATACATTGCGTCATTGCCTGCAACTACGGTCGCTATCTATGGTTCGTATTTTGAGGATGTGGCCGGCCAGACCTTTGTGCCGGCGGAGGTGGCCGCGCAGGTGGCCCGCACGGCCAATGTTCCAGTTTTTGCTCTGCGAGAGGCTCACATAGCTCAGGGTTTGTTAGGAGGATCTATTGCGGGCATTGCCAATCTTGGCAGTGAAGCGGCAAAAATAGGGCTAAATTATATGCGTGGGCAGTTCCTCTTAACGGAGCAAACAACAACTATGGAAGTGGTCAATTTTCCATTATTCGACTGGCAGCAGCTCAGAAGATGGCACGTTGACCAAAGGAATCTGCCTGCTGATACAGTGTTTTTGAACTATACGCCGACCCTGTGGTCCCATTACCGTGATCTAATTGTGGTCACGCTCATGTTTATGCTAGTTTTGCTTGGTATGCTGGTCTTGTTGTTTGTCAAAAATCAGCGTCTAAGAACTGCAGAACAGGGCTTGTTGGTGTACAACAAGAACCTAGATAGACTTGTTGCGGAGCGCACTGCCCAGCTAGACGCTAAAGCCAAGGAGTTAGAGATCTTCGCCTATTCAGTAGCCCATGACCTTAAGGCTCCATTGAGGGGTATCGACGGCTACAGCCGTCTTCTATTGGAGGACTACCAGGAAAAGCTTGATGGGGAAGGGAGTACTTTTCTTAAGACGATTCGCCTTTCCGTTCTACGAATGAACCGCCTGATTGATGATTTGTTGGCCTATTCGCGCTTGGAGAGCCGAGCATGGCGGGAAGCATCCTTTAGTTTACGCAAGCTGGTAGAGTCAGCGGCTATTGATTACGAAAAGGAGATCGGAAAGCGTGGCGGAATATTAAACGTAGATGTACCTGATGTCTTCGTGAGCGTAGATCGAGAGGCGTTGTTGCTGATTGTGCGCAATCTATTGGACAACGCTCTCAAATATACCCCGCAGTCGCAAGGGCCGGTAATTACCATCGGCGCTGTCGACGGGCGCAAAGCTATAACTCTTTTTGTGCGTGACCAGGGCATTGGCTTTGATATGAAATACCAAGAACAAATCTTTGGCATCTTTAATCGCCTGCACAGCCAAGATGAGTACCCTGGCACCGGCATTGGCTTAGCCATGGTCCGCAAGGCTAGTGTGCGGCTCGGCGGCCGCGTGTGGGCCGAGAGTCAAGTGGGCAAGGGGACTACCTTCTATTTAGAAGTGCCTCGCAAAGAATCTGAAAGTGCGAGTGATTGAGATGAAGGGAGCGAGTTTTGTGGATAAAAGTCAGAGGATTCACCCAATCCTGCTTGTTGAGGACAATTCAATTGATCGTGATCTCACGCAGCGCGCTTTTGCCCGATGTAAAATCATCAATCCTCTCCAGGTTGCGTTTGACGGAGAGGAAGCGCTTTTATGGATTAAGCGCTGGGAGAGCGGTGACCCACTGCCCGTCATCGTATTGCTAGATCTTAAGCTCCCAAAAGTCGATGGGCTAGAGGTGCTCCGTCAGCTTAAAGCGCATCCTCGTTTCTGCACGCTGCCTGTTGTAGTCCTTACTTCCTCGGCGGAAGATCTGGATGTCGAGCGGGCTTACCGGTTTGGCGCCAATTCGTATATTGTAAAACCAGTAGATTTCGAAAAATTTAACGAGGTAATCGCCCATATAGAACTGTATTGGGGTGTGGTTAACAAACCTCCCCTGTGATGCAGGGCAACTGCCCGTTGGTACAGAAAGGAGCAAATGCGATGAGGATTCTCTATGTGGAGGATGACGTTCTCGATGCTGATTTATTGCAGAGAGAGTTGGCTCGCCAAACCCCAGGGCTGGCCATTGAGGTTGTGCAGACACTTGCTGAGGCCAGGAGGAGGCTCGAGCAAGATGCAACTAGATACAGCTTGATACTTATTGATCTGAAGTTGCCGGATGGAAGTGGAATGGATTTTTTGCTGGAAATTCGTCAAAAAGAATTACCCTTGGTGGTGATAATGCTTACTGGGCATGGCGATGAAGTGGCTGCTGTGTCAGCTCTTAGAGCCGGGGCCGACGATTACCTTGTTAAGCGTGACGATTACTTGCGGCGTCTGCCTAAGGTGCTGGAACACGCCCTAGGTGGTCGCTTGGGGGAGGGGGCGTATCAATCAGTATCCATGAAGATGCTCTATGTTGAGAGAAATGCTGAAGACATTGATTTGACCCGTCGCCACATAGCTCGCCACGCGCCCCATATCAGCATGGAGGCCGTAAATACTGCGGAGGAGGCATATCGGCTCCTGTCGGCAGCAGGCACTAGTTACGGGGTGCTACTGCTGGATTATCGCCTTCCTGGCTTGGGGGCCTTGGAGTTGTTAAAGGACTTGCGACAAACACTTCAGTTAGATCTACCGGTAGTGCTAATCACTGGACACGGTGATGAAGAGGTTGCAGTCAAGGCTTTGCGTCTAGGAGCGGCCGAGTATCTCGTCAAGCATAAAGGGTATTTGTTCCAATTGCCTGCCGTCGTAGAAAATACTTATCACCGGCGGCGCCTGGTAAAGGAAACGGCTGCATTAAGGGAGTCAGAGCAGCAACTAAAGAAAACGAAAAATTATCTTGAAAGCCTAATTCAGAATGCGAATGCTCCGATTATGACGTGGTCTCCTGATCTAAGAATAACAGGATTTAATCGGGCTTTTGAAGTATTGACTGGGAGGGCCAAGGACGAAGTAATCGGGCAAAATATAGAGATTTTATTTCCTGAAGAGAACCGAGCAGAATGTATGCAGCATATCAGTCGCACAATTGCCGGAGAGGTTTGGGAGGTAAAAGATATCGCGATTAGGCACACCTCAGGCAGGAAACATGATGTTCTTTGGAACTCTGCGAACATCTACGATTCTGAAGACAAGTTAGTTGCGACTATTGCCCAAGGACAGGACATTACGGAGCGAAAAATTGCGGAAAGAGACCTGCAGAATGCCTATGATGCCACAATCGCGGGTTGGGGTTATGCCGTTGATTTGAAAGATAAGGATACCGGTGACCACAGTCAGCGGGTAGCCGAGTTGACCTTGCGAATAGCATTAAAGTTAGGCATACCGACAGAAGAGTTGCCACACATACGGCGCGGTGTGCTTCTGCATGACATCGGCAAGATGGGCATCCCTGATGCCATTTTGTTTAAGCCTGACAAGTTGACTTGCGATGAGTGGGCAATGATGCGGCAGCATCCTACTTTCGCCTATGAGATGCTGTCCAAGATAGCCTATTTGCATCCAGCCCTCGATGTGCCCTACTGCCACCATGAAAAATGGGACGGTAGCGGTTATCCTAGGGGACTTAAAGGAGAGCATATCCCCTTAGCAGCACGTATTTTTGCTGTGGTCGATGTGCATGATGCTTTGACTAGTGATCGGCCTTATCGTAGTGCCTGGAAAATAGAGGAGGTGCTACAGTACATCAAGGAGCAGAGCGGCACGCATTTCGACCCCCAAGTGGTGGATGCTTTTATGCAAGAAATGGGTATTCAGAGGTGTTAATTTACGCCGACAGCGCAAAGTAGCAATAGTTGACCATGTCAAAAGGTAATTTGTGACACGACGGCTCTAGCTACGCAAGCGCAGCCTGGCTGCACAAAAATACAGGAGACCCCTTCGGAGTTGCCGTGCAGGTGGAGGCTTCAAGCAGACAAAAGCTGTTGTTGGCAAAAGCCATGGTCGTGGAGTGTTAGGGAGAAGACGGGGCCTTGTACCTGCGCCGGGATTATTACGATTAGCACCAAGTGGCGATGGTGGCATAGGCTTATGGAGGGTGCCATGGCTGGGCAATCCGCGGAGCGGAGGGAGAGGTGATTGCGATCGTAGCACTCTTCGCTTTGTGTCGGCCCTATTTTATGAGCGAAAGGCAGGAGGTAGTATGAATCAGAAAGATTTTCTGCAAAAATCAAGTGAGTTATTAGCTGGAATGAGTACGGAAGAATTAAGAAATTGCTTGCATAATATCGCTAGGAAGACAAAAGAGAACAAGCGAGCGGAGTTTATGCAGCTGCTGCACGATTGCTGTCATCAAGTTGCGCCAGATTCAAGTGCCACTAAGTTTCGCCTCAAGCAGCAAATGTCGCAAGAAGCAGTCAGGGTGAGGTTAGCTGCCGTAACAGAAGTATTTTCCCGGATCGAAGACTGCGATTTGTGCTTGTCTGCGCAAGGGCATGAGGATCATTCCAATGGCTATGGCTTTGACGACTGGGTATGGCAGTATGAGGACAAAGAGGGCGTCGGGCCTTCTATTGAGGAGGCCGCCTCGCTGGCGTACACCTGTGTAAATGACGGTAGATATGCCGAGGCGTTGTCGGTTTTTGAGCTAATCATAGGAACGCAGGTTTTGGTCGAAGATGAGTCTAGCGGAGATTCTTTTGATTTTGGAATCGAAGAATTAGTTGAAGAAAAGTTGGTTAGCATCAACTTAAGGGCACTCGCACTAAATGTATTGTACGCAGAATATCAATTGCAGCCGGCAGACAGTCGCGCACAGAGCCTGTTTTCATATTTTCGACTCCCTTATTTCAAGGATATACATATTGAGGACGTTTTTTCCGTAGGGAGAGAAGAGTTAAGGGATATAGATCTGTTCTTCCAGTCATGGGTCGATTATCTTATGCAGCAGAGCGGCGAAGTTGCCGCGCGGCTATTGCGCGAAGGGGCATTGTATTCTAAAGGAACTCTGGGCCTAGTAGAAGCGGCGAGGCATAGTTACAAGGTTCATCCGTCCTCCTACTTGGCTGCAGTGCAGGAATATGAAAAAGCCCATGATTACCAACACATGAAAGAAATTGGCAAAGAGGCCCTTGAGAACTTAGAGGGCGACTTGGAGTTGCGCGGTGAGATTGCCTTGAAAGTAGCGCAGGCGTCGAGTTGTACAAATGATATGGAACTAATGAAGGCGTGCTGGTATGAAGCCTTTTACTCTGATTCAACCGTATCGAATTATCTGAGGCTCTTTGTAGATCGCGATGTAACAGAGAGATATCGAACTTGCGCTGAAAAAAGAATAGATGAGGTGCCCATAACGGCCATTCATGTCAGTGACACATCCGAAACCGCTAGAAATGAACTCACTGCAATTGAGCATAAATCCCTAAGCTTTTTCGCAGGGCATTTTGCTAGGATTAAAGCTTGGTGTTTGGAAGACAAGCGTCCCTTGGGTTGGTCTGGCCGCTTTATAAAATATGGGGTAGATTTGCTGCTTCTGTATCTGTATGCGGGCTCCAAGCTGGGGAAAGCCGGCAAAAAGATAGCAGGACAGGTTGCAGCCCGGAGTGGGTTTCATGAGAGCCAAAATCTCGTGTTCATGCAGGAAAACGCTGTATTTGCAGCTGAAGTGAGCCCACAAAAAGGTGAAGAAATTTTTTGGGATATCTTTTGTCGCTGGAAAGGGAGCTACACCCTGACGGCGGATGAGGCCTGGCCATATGTTGAGTGGCTAGAATCCGTAATTGACAAGAGGATAGAGGCAATCATAGGCGGAAAATATAGAAATAAGTACGGTGACGTCGCTTTATTAGCGGCTGCCTTGGGAGAAGTAAAAGAATCTCTCGGCGTAAAAATGGCAAAAAAAGAAATTATAAATAAATATTTTACTAAATATCCGCGATACTCCGCCTTTCGCAGCGAATTGACGAAATACATTGACTAAGAAAGGCCTAAGCGTTATGCAGCCCCCATATCGCCAAACGGCAAGCTGGGGGCTGCTTCTCTGGGGGATGTCGCATTTCCTCCGTCCCTATGCGACAATCACCGCTACGCCGTCGGGCACTACCACTACGGAGGCATCGGGGCCCTTCATGGTGTACGCCATGGCTAGGGCTTCCGGCAGAGTGTAGGCATGTATGAGGTGCATGTCTTGAATCATTTTGGGGTCGCAGTGCGAACTTACTAGGATCACCTTGTGCTTCATTAAGATGCGGGCTAGGATTTGTGACTCCCACTGGTCGGGCACTGTTTCCTCCATGGGCACTTTCATGATTGTGTCGAAGATTTCCGTTGCGGAGGGACAATGCAAAAAGGTTTCATAGAAGTCTGTGCCCCCATGGCCATCATTGCAGGCGGCGGCAATAATAATCACGCCGTCTTCTTTACAGGTAGCTTCGGCAGCAGTCATGCCCTTGACGGCTTGGTAGATGTTTTGGTCTAGGGGGTATCCACCGTTAGAGGTTATAGCTATATCCGCAGGGATGGCTTTGACGGCAGCTAGCTTCGCTACGAAATCACAGCCAACTAGGTGAGCTTTCTCCATATGGCCGGCAAAGGCGCTGATGATTCTCTTCTCAGCATCGATGACCACGTTCAGGATAAAAGCTAAGTCTACGTACTTGGCGGCGTAGAGCATATCAATGTGCAGGGGATTGTTCTCTAGAACGCCAGCTCGCGCATATTCGCTGGCGATGAACTGAGAGCAGTGGTTCGCCAAGACGGTAGTTGCTGAAGCTACGCCGGGCAAGACGCTTTTTCTGCCGCCGGAAAACCCAGCAAAAAAGTGTGGCTCAATAAATCCCTCAGATACCAAGAGGTCGGCCTCGACGATGAGTTTATTGAGCAACATTCGACCTCCCGAGGGCAGCAGGCCAAGGTCGACGAGACTAGCATCATCACGGCAATCATGGTTGATGAACTTTTCCTCGCGGACTAGCTTTTCGCCAAACTTCATAAGCATCTCCGCGGCGGTAGTTAGCCGGTGAAAGCCGGTGGCGATTAAAATTGTTATGTCTGCCCCTGAATTGCCGCGTCTAATTTCTTCTAAGAGTAGGGGCAAGGTTATTTTGCTCGGCACTGGCCGAGTGTGGTCGCTAGTGATGATTACGACCTTTTGCTTGCCGATTGCCAATTCGCATAGGCGCGGGGACGCCGTCGGACTCTCGAGGGCCTGCCTGACAATTTCCTCTTGGGTGCCTATGCTTTGGTAGTGGTCGGCCTGAGAAGCTAGAATTCCCAAGAGGTTGCGGTCATCGATCTCTAGTTCGACAAATTCCCTAGCATAGGGTATTTTTACGGTGGACACAAGCACATCTCCTTTCTATAGGGGCTTACTCGTATGTGGTTTACTCAACATGAAGGTAGTAAATGCGGTGCAGCTCCAGAGGCTTAGCCGCACCGCATTATAGGCTGTGGTCGCGCGGAAGCCCTAGTGGCCTGCCGCCTCCCCTTCGAGGTCAAAGATTTTGCCGGGGTTCATGACATTTAGGGGGTCCCAGGCCCGTTTGATAGCCGTCATCAGGCCCAATTCAACAGGGTTCATGTTCTCTTTCATGTACTTTTTGCGCTTGAGACCAATGCCATGTTCGCCGCTGATCTTGCCCCCGAGTTTTGTGGTTACGGCATATAGTTCTCGCAGAGCGGGTGGTAGCATCTCATTCCAATGTTCCATGGTGTGGGCAGGGTTTTTTACCAAGGTAGCGTGAAGATTACCATCTCCAGCGTGACCATAGCATGGTATCTTAATGTCGTACTTTGCCGACAAACGCTCGAGCTCGGGTATGATTTCGGGAATGGCAGCAATGGGGACAACTATATCTTCTAGGCTTTGTACCGGAGACACGACCTTGAAGGCCTCCGCGATATTGCGCCTTACGCTCCAGATGCGCTCCTGGGTGGTGTAGTTGTCAGCCACGTAGACCTCGATCGCCCCATTTTCCATGCACAAATCACCAATTTCCTCCGTGGCTAGATCTACTTGATCTTGATTAGTCCCGTCGATTTCGAGCAGGAGCATGGCACCAGCTTGTTGGTACGGCAGGCTCTCATTTAGGTACTCGCAAGAGGTCTGCACCGACAGTTTATCCATAAACTCCATGCTGGTAGGGATGGTCCCCTTAGCCATGATCACGGGGACAGTGTCGATGGCGTCTTTCGGTGTCTTGTACAGCACCAACAGATTGGACTTGGCGGTGGGCAAGCCTGTGAGCTTGATCGTGGCCTTGGTCACGATGCCTAATGTTCCCTCTGATCCGACTATTAACTGTTTGAGGTCATAGCCGGTCACATCCTTGGTCAACTTACCTCCCAGCTCAACGATGTCCCCCGTGGGAGTCACGAGCTCTAGCCCCATGACATAGCGCCCGGTCACGCCGTATTTAACGGCCCGGCCACCACCAGCGTTTTCGGCGATGTTACCGCCTAGGTAGCAGGTCTCTACGCTCATCGGGTAGCCGGCATAGAAAAGGCCTTTGGCTTTTATAAGGGAATTTATATCATTGGTCACTATCCCCGCTTCTGCGGTCAGCATCATGTTGGGGTAGTCGATTTCTACAATTTTATTCATTTTCTCGACCGACAGCAGTATGCCGCCAAAAATGGGGATGGCTCCGCCCGAAAGCCCGCTCCCGGCCCCACGGGGAGTGATGGGAATGTACTCGCGGTTGGCCAACTTGACAATGGCCGCGACTTCCTGGGTGGTTGTAGGCATTACTACTACTTCAGGCATATGCCCGTAAGCCGCTTTATTTGTTTCGTCGTGGGAGTAGGCTTCCATTCTTTCTTCGTCAGCATATACATTTCGCGCGCCTACGATTTGCTTTAACTGGTCGATAATTTCACTGGTTACCGGATTGTACGGCACTTACTTCCCCTCCTTTTGGTAAGCTGCCAATTTAGCATTGAAGAGCGGAATCACCTCAAAGAGGTTACCCACGATGCCAAAGTCAGCGAGTTGAAATATGTTGGCATCTTGGTCTTGGTTTATGGCGACAATGACTTCCGCCGTCTTTATCCCAGCTAAGTGCTGTATGGACCCCGAAACGCCCGCGCAAATGTAAAGTTTGGGCGATATTGTCTTGCCACTCAGACCGATTTGCTGTGGGTATGTTAGCCAGCCCCGGTCTACGGCATCTCTCGTGCCGCCCACGGCCGCGCCTAGGCGCCCAGCCAGCTCGCGCAGCATAGCAAAATTATCTATTTTCTTCATGCCCTTGCCGCCGGCGACGACAACATCTGCTTCTTCAATGTTGGCATGGCTTTCGGTGGACAAACGCACCCCTACTTCGCGCACTCTGCTGTCAAAGTCGGCTTCATCCATAGGCAGTCTTACTATTTTGCCTTGGCGAGTATTGTCTATAGCCAAGGGGCGACTTGACTTTGGCCGTACGGTTGCCATTTGGGGGGTATGATCCGGCGTTTTAATGGTGGCCATGATATTGCCGCCAATAGCCGGACGAGTTTGCAGGAGGAGATTAGTTGCCTCTTCGATTTCAAGCTCGGTACAGTCTGCGGTCAGCCCGGTGTTAACTTTAATGGCGACATGCGGCATCAGAGTCCGCCCACTTGAAGTTGCCGCAGCCAATATCGTATGTGGCTTGTATTGCTCGACTAACCTAGAGAGAATTTTGCTATGCGTTTCTACGATAAAAGGGTTTAGCCTCTCATCGTCTACGACATACACTTCGTCCGCCCCGCGATAAATGAGCTCCATGAGGGTCTCATCAGTTAGCCCGCTGCCAAAGACGACGGAGCACAGCTTGGTAGACATTTTGTCCGCCAGCTTGCGACCACGTGACAAGAGTTCAAAAGAGACATCGCGTAGCTTACCCTTACTCTGTTCGGCTATAGTCCATACATAACTCACTGTGCATCCCCCCTATATCAGTTCCTTTTCCGCTAAAAACGCTATTAACGAGTCGACGGATGTGTTCAGGCCTTCTTCTCCCGCGGCCTTCATTATTTTGCCGCCCCGGGTAACCTTGGGATAACCTATCCTAACTACCTTGGTTGGCGAACCTTTGAGGCCGAGGTTGGCCGGATTAACATCGAGATCATTCGCGGTCAGGGTGAGTACTGCGCTGGCACGGGCTTTCTTCTTGCCCCGCAAAGTAGGCAGTCTTGGTTGGCTTACTTCTTTCACCACCGTAAGTAAGGCTGGCAACGGTAGCTGTAGGATTTGGTACCCTTCCTCTACCAAGCGCTCGATCGTTACAGTGTTTTTATCGACTGAGGTTATTTTGCTGACATATGTGGCGAGCGGCAAGTCGAGCCAAGCCGCCATGCCGGGACCAACTTGGCCTGTGTCACCGTCGGTTGCTCTTTCACCCGCGAGAATCAAATCGTAAGGCCCCAATTTTTTAATTGCTTCCGACAAGGTATACGATGTGGCCCATGTGTCTGCACCCGCGAACTTCTTGTCTGTAATGAGTACGGCGTCATCGCAGCCCATGGCGATAGCCTCTTTGAGTGCTTTTGTGGCATTCTGCGGTCCCATGGTACATACGGTCACCTGGCCGCCGAACTGTTCTTTAAGCTGAATGCCTGTTTCGATCGCATAGAGGTCGAGTGGGTTGATAACACTGACGACGCCCTCGCGAATCATGGTGCCGGTTTCTTTATCCATTTTTACATCGCTGGTCTCAGGGACCTGCTTGATGGTGACCATGATTTTCACTTTGGCTTACCCCCTAACATGGATTTTGTGTCCTAGTAATTACTTTTGCTTCAAAGAACTACTGAGAAGCTCATTTTCAACAAATTCCAAGTGGCTAACCATGGACTGCTTGGCCAAAATCGCATCTTTCGCTTTTATGGCTAAAAACACGCCTAAATGTTGCGCATAGAGCTCCTCTCTGTTGCCTACTTTGCGAAAGAGCTGCATTCTGCTGGCGCGCATATTCTGCACTATGAGGTCTGACAACAGGGCCATGGTCTTGGCAAGCGCCTTGTTCCCCGTGGCGTCGACCACAGCGCGATGGAAGCGCGCGTCATTTTCTTCGCCGAGTGCGCCGCTATCTACGTCGGCTTTCATCAGCTTGAGTGCTTCCGACATCTGCTCGATGTCGGCGCTAGTGGCACGCTCTGCGGCCAGATCCGCAGCGGCGGCTTCAAGGATTTTGCGCATTTCCAAGAGGTCTAAGTTGGCGTCCCTCTCCATGGTCATGAATACTGCTAAATGTTCAGTGAGCATCTGTTCCGGCACCTCTGCGATAAAAGTTCCCTCGCCTTGCCTACTCTCTAAGACGCCGAGAAAATCAAGCGCACTCAAGGCCTCGCGCACTGCCGCACGGCTTACGCCCAAACGATCCGACAATTCGCGCTCGGATAATAGCTTATCGCCCGGACGCAATTCGCCCTTCAACATAAGATCCTGAATCTGCTCGACTACCTGTTCATAGACGCGCTTTGTCTTGATGGGCTTAAACATTGCTTAGCTCCCTTCTGCCTGAGCAGTGCGCTCGGCTCAAATACTATTTTGCGCTAGTGGCGAGTAAGCCCCTGCGCTAGGCTAAAACACTCCAGTGGCAAAGACATAGATTAAGAGCATGCCGACTATCCCGGCCCCAACCGTGTAAATCATGGCGGGTATCAAGTTGCGCCGAATGATAAGCCCCTCTTGACCAAGGTTGCCGACCACCGCACACGCAGCAACGACATTGTGTACACAGATCATGTTGCCGATAGCACCGCCCACGACCTGTAGTGCCATGACGAGGGTGCGTGAAATACCTAAGGTTTCGGCAATAGAATGCTGAAATCCACCGAACAGGATGTTAGAGACGGTGTTGCTGCCCACAATAAAGGCCCCCAAAACACCTACAAATGGGGCTATCAGAGGCCATGCGGAGCCGACGACCTGTGCCGTAAAAGTAGACATCGTGATCAGCATGCTGTCATAGCCAGCCAAGTTGATGTTCGACTGCACAAGAATGCGCACCATGGCGATGGCGAAAACCAGGGCAATGCTGGCGGGAATAAGCTGTTTAAAGGTAGTGTGCCAAGCCTTAGACACCTCGGAGCCCTTCATGCGATGCAAGAAGATAGTCAAAATAGCCACCAAAACAAAGGGCAGTATGCCGGGGCTCCATAGGGGCTGCAGGCTGTAGTTTACTCCACTTTGTCCTAGTATGCTGGCCCAACGTATGGTCCACTGTCGCAGAGGGGCCGAAAGGCCAAGGGCAGGCAACCTTGTTGCCACCAAAATCGCACCAATCAGTATGTAGGGCACCCAGGCCATGACGAGAGACATTGGTTTATCTGCGCCATTAGCCTTGCTTTGCGTTTGGGCTTCGCCCCATTCGCGGTCCCACTCTTTAGATGGTGCAAAATCCCAGCTAGTCTTGGGGGTCAGGAATTTATGTTTGGCGGCTAATGTGACCAAGACAAGTCCAATCAAAGCCCCTACCAGTGAGGGCAGTTCAGGGCCGAAGAAATTAGCCATTATGAGGTAGGGCACGGTAAAGGCTAGCCCGGCAAAAATAGCGAAGGGAGCCGCCTGAAGACCCTCTTTGTAGGACTTGTTCTTGCCAAAGAAACGAGTCATAAGTGCAATCGTAAATAAGGGTAGGAATGTGCCAAACACGGAGTGTATGATAGAGGTCCACACTCCAACATCCGCTAAGTAACCTGTCATTTGCGCGTCAGGGATGAGACCAGATACGGCGGAGCGTACGCCTAGTAATACTGGGGTGCCAACCGCACCAAAGGAAACCGGAGTGCTGTTAAAAATTAAAGCGATAGAAGCTGCAGCTAGTGGGGGGAAGCCTAAGCCCACTAAGAGTGGCGCAGCCAAAGCTGCTGGCGTGCCAAATCCTGCCGCCCCCTCCACGAAAGCGCCAAACATCCACCCGATGATGATGGCCTGTACGCGGCGGTCATTAGAGATGCCATGGAATCCTTTGCTGATAACGGCCATAGCGCCACTGTTCTTCAGTGTATTAAGTAGAAGAATAGCTCCAAAAACAATGATGAGAAGATTAAAGGCACTGAGAGCGCCTTCAACAGTGGCGGCCGCCACTCTCACCGGCTCCATCCGCCACACGAATAAGCCAAGCACAACTGCTCCTAGCCATACGGTAGGCATGGCTTTTTTCGCCGGCCAGTTGAAACTTGCCATGAGAATTACTGTTGCGAGTACCGGTAAAAAAGCCAGTAAGGCGAGAAATCCAAGCATGTAAAATCCCCTCCTCGTAATCTGTTTGTGTGAGTATCTATTACGTAGTAACTGTTGACGCAGACTTACAGGCGACAAGACGCCAATTAGTAGCGCTCCAGAATAACCATGAAACACCCCCCATGCCATGATAGGTCGCCCAATCACCCGATGGTCTGACCAGTTGGCGATCGATTATAAATTCGGCGGCTGTTCGACGACTCCTGCCGGAATTATTGGGGTATTCAAAATAATCTAATGTCGCACAGGGACGGGGCGTTTGCGACATGAAAGAGTGTCGACTTGCTGCGGTGTCGCATTCCCTCCGTCCCTATGCGACACTTGGCTGCCCGCTCATTAATCGCCGAGTGACTGGTAGCGAGTACCAAGGGTCATTAGAGTTGGCGAAAAAGCTCGAACTAAGGTTAGTCTTGAAGGAGAGGGGAAAAGAATATGTGGCAATGTCCAAAATGTGGCCATGAGTTTTCGCGCATGAATCAGGACCATTACTGTGGTGATGCGCCAAAAACCATCGATGACTACATAGCCGCACAGCCCGAAAATGTGCGGCGATACCTAGTTGAGGTGCGAGAGGCCCTTCGCGCCGTACTGCCCGAGGCACAGGAGCGCATTTCTTGGCGTATGCCTACTTGCTGGAACAAGCGTAACATCATCCACTTCGCGGCGTTTAAGAATCATATCGGATTGTATCCAGGAGCGGAGGCCATCTTGATTTTTGCTGACCGCTTGGCAGACTACAAGACAAGCAAGGGCGCGGCGCAGTTTCCCTACAGTAAGCCACTTCCTTTAGTGCTAATTGCTGATATCGCGAAGTGGTGCCAAGAAACAGGGCATCATCATTGAGTAAGACTCGCATTGTGCTTTGGTAAAGACACAGAACACGTGGATAAAGCACGGCACCGATGCTGGCTCGATTAATAGGAGGCAAAAAAGGAGTATTCATTTTGGGGTGCAGGCTTGGCGACAAAAACCGCCCCCTTTGGTGTTGCCCCGTAATCCCATCAGATGACTTTTGCTCCGAATCTATGAAACAAACGCCCTGCTGCTACGTAACATTCCGTAGATGCGGGCGCGCACAAGGGGAGGTCGGATAAGTGGTTGGACCAGTAGCTGTCAAGGAAAGGATTGCGGTCTTAGACATTATTCGGGGATTTGCGCTGTTTGGTGTTTTGCTCGTGAACATGGTCATGATCAACCAGTTGTTGATGGAGTTTAATACGGACATGGATGTACTCTTCCAGCCGGCGCGACTCGCTCCGAGCCCTGCGAGCACCACGGCTTGGATAGTACAAGTGCTCTTCTTAGGCAAGTTCTACACCATCTTTGCTTTTCTCTTTGGGCTAGGGTTTCACTTGTTCTTAAACCGGGGCGAAGGAGAAACCACAGAGAACCGACGCTTGTTTGTGCGGCGCCTCGCTATCTTGCTTGGCATCGGTATACTACATATTATCTTTGTGTGGTGGGGTGATGTGCTCTTTTCGTACGCGCTCATTGGCTTTTTGCTGCTAGGCTTTCGCGAGATGAAGTTGCCTCGCCTGCGTGTTTGGGCAGTGAGCCTGATGCTTTTGTCCTTTGTGCTTGTCGCGGGTTCCATTTACTTATTGTCGGCGATGTCGACTTTTGCGAATGTCACCATGGAGGGCATGGCACCCGCAGATGTCGCTGCCATGCAAGCGGCGGTTGAGGAGCGCTTAAACCATGTGCGCACCGTGTATACGCAGGGATCGTACTGGCAGGTGGTCCGGTATCGCCTGCTTAACGAGTTTCCCCTAGTTATGATAAACGCCATTGTCATGATCCCGCGCATACTCGGCCTCTTCCTTTTCGGTCTATATGTCGGCAAGCTTGGGGTTTTTCGGCGACTACATGAACATCTACCACATATACGCAAGGCCATGTTCCTAGGCGGTGCCGTGGGCGCTGTGCTGTCGATAGGCCACATCGCATTGCAATTAGGCTGGCTTGAAGCTTCGCTAACCCCGGCCATAAGCGCTACGGCCGCCGTCTTAGTGCGCGAAATGAGCACGCCTTTTCTCTCGCTCTTCTACGTCACCGGCATTATATTGCTGTGGCAAAGAGGTGCACTATCATGGCTGTTTGCGGGGCTCGCGGCACTAGGGCGTATGGCGTTGACGAACTACTTGGTGCAGTGTATTACCTTGGCTTGGCTGTTCTACGGCCATGGCTTGGGGCTTATGGGCATCAACATCGTCTACATCCCTTTCATGACCGTCGGCATATACATAGCCCAGATTATATTTAGCCGATGGTGGCTAGCGCGCTACAGACAAGGCCCCGCCGAGTGGGCGTGGCGCCGTTTGACATATGGGCCGGTAGGGACGATACGCAGCGATCGTACATCTGCCGGCGCATAGGATACCGCTATAATGGTGACAGTTTGTCTAATTGCGCAAGTCAGATTGACACCACATCGCCATCATGCTAGTGTGAGTCAGAGGTGAGATCTGTGGCTAAAGAAATGAGTTCTACCGCCAAGCGGCCACGAGTTAGTATTGACGTCGATCTCGAAACACGTCGGCGCATCCGGCTAGCTGCTGCGCAAAGAGATCTCCTTGTGAGCCAATATGTACTCGAGGCTGTTAAGGAGCGTTTGCAGCGAGATCTGGGAGAGCAAGAGGAGAAGCTGGATGCCTTGCTAACCTTAAATGCCACAAGCGATCCCTTATTGGCCGATTTATGTAACAACGAGATGGACGCAGCTTATGACCGACGAGAGTACTGCTAAGCGTCGGCCAGGCGTTATTGTAAGCGCTGATATTTACAATCTTGGTCGGTATGAAGTCATCATTGCTGCTATTACCAGTAATGTTGGCCGACTGATGATGGGTGACCATGTTATTGATGGTTGGCAGAAAGCAGGGTTGCTCTTGCCTTCACTTGCGACTGGTATTATCCGTACTATCAGGCAGGAAATGGTTTATCGTAGAC
>Ga0209103_1000010_pt1 | contig 54416 bp, 59 predicted proteins | sample 4C3metaG_FD_184152 | JGI IMG/M metagenome (GOLD analysis project Ga0209103, IMG submission 184152) | Freshwater bacterial and archeal communities from Indian Creek, Illinois, USA - 4C3 metaG (SPAdes) (version 2) | ecosystem: Environmental > Aquatic > Freshwater > Unclassified | place: USA...
CCGCAGTGAGCCACCCTGAAGCCAAGCCTCCCACCGTTCTGGATCAACGGTAGGGGAGTTTTGCATGAAATCACCATGCTGGCCTTTCAGGGCAAAACAAAAACCACCCACCGACAAACTCTCGTTTATCAATAGATGGTACTTAATTTGGCACAGTAACTATCTGTTGATAAAGTGCACCGCCACCGATTCAGAGGCGGTGCAAGTTTTAACGATTTCAATTCTTGCACACCCCTTATGAAGTTGCTACTGCATCTGCCTTTACCAGCTCCACACCATTGATAGTAGCCATACAAGAAAAGACACTATCCCTTTCGTTTCCGTTATAATCTAACCTTTTGGCGCTCGCTGAAACAAACACCTGCTTCCGCGCTCGTGTTATTCCAACATAGAATACCGCCAACTCGTCCAAAGCGTTATCTCGAAAACTCGCTGACAGTGGGTTTGGCAAAGAACACCGATCCTTGGTCGAAGAGGCGGATTTATTCGAGCAATCTTTACAGGTATAGTATCCGGGGAATACCCATCGTTCCACATCCGCGAGTACAACATAATCCCACTCGAGTCCCTTCGCTCCGTGGACAGTGGAGAGGATAACTTGCGAACCCACATACTCCATAGCCTGTTTCAATTGGCGGTTCTCAAAAATATCCAAAATCAGATTGTACTTGTCCTCGGACAAGATGTCTGAGTAGTCGATTGATACTTTCTCGACAAGGGCATCAAGCAACCGGAGCAGTGAGTCGATTGTTTTGCCTGCCGCTGCTTCATATGCTTTTTTGATGTTATCCGAGAAAGAGACCAAAGCCTTCTTGTTGATGCTCTTTGACTTCCCGAACCGCTTTATGAACATCTCTTGGCATTTGTTGTGAAATTCTACATACTCGGCATCTTCGTCTGTGAACATACCGTAGAAGTATGCTACTCTTTTATCGGTAAGTTCTGTTTCTACAATTTCGGCGTTCTTGCCTCGACCTCTGAAAAGGATAGCGATTTTGTCTGTTCCACCACCCATAAGGGTCTGGACTTTTGCCACAACCTGCTGTGCTTCATCTTGCTGGGTTGTTCCCCAAAAGGCAGGTAACATCGCCACGTCATCATCTGAGAAGGTTGGAGAAAAACAAGACGCAGCGTTCTTTCTGATGTTTTTATCCAGTTTTAGCATTTCGGGATTATTACGGAATCGGTAGTTCTTTGACAGGGCAACTTTAGTCATTCCGTATTTGTCAGCGACCGTAGTCATTATATCAGGCAACGCTCCAATGAAGCCGTAAATCCTCTGTAACGGGTCGCCAAGAAAAACAAGCTGCGTCTGTTCAACGATAATTGCCTCAAGCAAGCTCCACGCAATGCAGTTTGTGTCTTGAAATTCGTCGACCACAATGAGCGGGTAGTAGCTCTGATAGAATTTCTTTACCTCAGCAAATTGTTCGAAAACCTCCAACACAAGCAAAATCACTGCATTGTGCGTAATGTAATCCAAAGGCATGAGTTTCCTTGTGATGATGTCATTATAGCCTTTTCTATCCTTTGTCTCAGGTAATATTCCATACCCAATGTCGCTATCTACTTTAACAATATGGTCTTGCTCATCAGTCGTTAGAGTATTAGCGATTCCTTTCCATTCTGGCGTAATATTCCCTTTGCTATTTTTTAGTGCGCCTATCGCCCGAAAAAGGTTAATGTCCTTCCGTAAAGCATCTGCTACCAGATAGCCATACTTTTTAAGGATACCCTTACAAAAGCCGTGGTAATTTGTGACCGTAACTTTTTTACCTATAACCTCAGGACTGTTTTGAGAACAGAGCAAAGATGGCAGTTTCTCGGCAACTTCTCGCTTTACCTTAAGCGCGGCGTTCACGCTGAAAGTGAGACCAAGGATGCGCTTAGGGTTCGGTATGCCTCCCGAAGTAAATAAATAGGCAATTCGACTAATCATCGTCGTGGTTTTGCCATATCCGGCAGGGGCTTCGACAATCAACCGCAGACTATCTGAAAAAATAACCTCAAGCTGTTTCCCATCGCCTTCGTGTTGGACAGAGATTCTCTCCTTTATCTCCACAAGATTGGCGTTAGGCATTGGTCGCCACCTCCTGCGCTTTCTTTATCGCATCACTATAGCAAGCGGGTATGAGTTCTGCGGAGAGCGATTCGCCGACGATACGTCCAAGGAGGACGCCCTTCTTTGCCATAAACCATGCTGAATACATCCGACAGAATTCAACTTCGTTGGTGTCGCTTACATCTGACAACTTCTTAGGGGTGTAGCCGTTGATATCTACGCCCATCTTCTTGAAATGCTTCTGAACGAAATCCACGTCCATTGCTATTGACTCGGCTTTGCGGTCTAAATCCAGTGCAATCGCACGAACAACCGAAGCCTTATCGTTGGCAAATAGAGTCTTGACGATTTCAATCTCGAAACATAGTTCTTTTGTGAAAAACTCATCCTCCGTAGCAGTATGACCAGTTCTAACATCCCCGTCGTAAATGGCAATGCTTGGAATGGCAAACAGCTTCAGCAGCTGGCGAAGCGGCTTGATAGAACCCTCGCCCCTTGCATTTATCACGCAAATGCCGTAGTCATCCAAATCAACGCCTATCTTATCGGAAAAAGCGCGGATACAGCCGTATTCCGTCCCGCCTTCAATCAACATAGCGCATTTGGCATAGAACGCCTCCTTGATTTCAGGGAAGTGCATAATGAGATGCTTTTCATCCTCGGTCTTAATACGCCCCTCGTTATTCGTGTGTTCAATCGGACGCAAATCATAGCCACTGATGACCGCAGTCTTATCCCCGTCCTTATAGAAACGGATAAGGTTGCGGTAATCCCCGACCAATGCATCCGTCGAATGCGTGACTATAATCAACTGCCCGTCGATACCGTCCACACCAAAGCAAATCTTCAGCAGGTCGACAAACTCGGAATCTTCGTTACGCAAGATTCGCTTGTAGTAGCCGATAAGTGACCTCTGCAAATATGGATGCAGGTGGACTTCCGGCTCGTCAATCGACAGCACGAGCGGCAATAGTTTTTTACCGTTGTCATCGGTATATAGTTGTTCCTCGAACGGAGCGGACTTGCTTTTGTACAACTCCATTATCTGGCACAGAATATTTATTGAAGCCATCGCCATATACTGTACTCCGCTCCCTGTGGTTTCAATCTTTCTGTCGCCGTCGGAAAGATAAAAAAGGCTTGCCAGCATTTCCGTCGGGTTCGGAGCGATAGTCGCCTTTATAGAGTAGTCACGAAAACTACGGATTTTGCCTAGATGACCGTTAATAAACTCCCTTAAACTATCTACTTGCGTGTCGTTCAAAAACGATGGAACGCCATCGCCAATAAACCTTCCAATGATTCCATTGATGAGGAGGCCCGCTCCTTTTTGGGAATCAAGGCGCAACTCCCTGCTCGGCACAGATGTAGTCTCATATTTCAGGAAATTGATTTTCCTGATGAGCCTTGCCTGTATACTCTCGTTTGAGTCCGCACTGACGATTGTTGGATAGGCTTCCTTAATGGTTTGACGGTAACGAATCTTGAGCAATGAAGCATCATCCGGCGAAAAGTTATCGCCGAAAAAACCCTGCTCATTAGGGAGCAGTCTGATATCCAATTCGACCTCGATGGCTTTATCAGGGTCAGAAAAGTCCTTCTCGTCAAACCCCTTGCCGTTACACACGGTGCCAAGGAGCGACAGGAAGTTGCTCTTTCCCAGATTGTTCTCCCCGATGATGTAATTACAATCCGGATTGAAGCAAATAGTTATACCGTCGATATTTCTATAGTTAGAGACCTTAATATATGAAATCCTCATAAACCCTCCCGCGAAGTATATTCTCCGCCCTCTTCCTCTAACCCCGAATTCCATGGCCCGTAGCGTCAGAAAGTTCTCGGAGATTGTCCGCACAGCCTGCTTGGTGAAGCCTTCCGCTAACTCGGCTTTGTTAGATTCGGATATTACACTACAAATACAGCTTGCCGTTGTGCCGCATTATCGTGGTTACGTGCTAGTCGGATACCTCGTCAAACTTGTAATCCTCGTAGGCGGCGGGGAACGTCAGGCATCAGTCGATGAGGTCTTGGGGCGGGTCAAAGACCGCACCTCCCGCATGTTTTGCCAAGCGGACAGCCCTTGCAGGACGGCTTTTTCCGGCAATGCTCCTTAGCGTTAATCACGATAAGGGCGTGGAAGCTGTTGTAAACCCCCGCGCTTTGCGGCAAGTTGCCCTCGAAGTATGCCTTGACCTCAGTGTAGCCTTTGCCCGCTTTTATCGGATACCGGCCGCAAAGCCGGACAGTGTAATCGTCCACCACGAAGGTCGGGAAGCCGAAAGCATAGAGCAATATCGAATCGGCGGTTTCCTGCCCGACGCCCTGTGTCGAGAGCAGTTCAGATCGCAGCTTAGTGAGCGACTCCCGTTGTACGGTTGGCACGTCATAATCGTAGTTAGCGTACCAAGCCGTGACTGCTTTCAAGTATCCAGCCTTCTGGTTGAAGAAACCCGCAGGTCGGATTATCTCCGTCAGTTCAGTAAGATCAGCGTTCGCCACGGTTTCAGGCGAGAGGTTCTCGCCAAAACTGGCGATTGCCTTCTCAACGTTGCCCCACACCGTGTTCTGGGTCAGCACTGCACCGACGATAACCTCATATGGCGTTTTCGCAGGCCACCAGTGCAAATCCCCGTAACGAGCGAGGAGCGTTTCGTATATGGATAACAGCTTATCGTCCATTACGACCTCATTTACTTTAGGATTACGCTTCTGTATGTGGTCTCAACCGTGTCTGCGCACTTCGACACGTCTGCTTTAATGTCGCTTTCCCAAATCCTTAACACAATCCAACCGTCACGTACCAAACGAGCGGTATGCTCTTTATCACGACTCATGTTGCCGAGGATTTTGTCGCGCCAGTACTGCGTTTATCGTTTTAACTCATCCTCTAAAGAAGCCTGCCCTCGTATAGCCCAGAGTTGTGCCCGTGCCAGAAGTCACCATCACAGAAGACCACTATTTTCGCTCTTGTAAATACGATGTCCGGCTTACCGGGGAGCGATTTCACATTTACCTTGTAGCGCAATCCGCGCGACCATAACGCGCGTCGGGGCGCAAGTTCTGGTCTGGTGTTTTTGGACTTCACGGCGGACATTATCTTGTGGGTAATTTCCGGTGTCCGTGCCATAAGCTCACCTCTAAACCTGTCAATCGTTGCAGAATATAGCTTGAACACCAACCGTCGCGAGAGCGGTAGTTATATGTTTCTTATCAGCAATGGTTAGACTGTTGCTTGTGACGACAAGGTGCAAACAAATCGCAGGAGTTTGTCCGTTAATCGTGAGACCCGGTTCGCGCGCTATAAGTTGCAACGCTTTTCTCAAAGCGGTTTCCCATTTTAGAACGGTGCCGCCGCTAACGACGAATATTCTCCCATCGTTAGAACATGACACGGAAACCCTCGCGTCTTTGCCAGTACATTGTTGTATTACAGATGATTCAGTGCCGTATATCTGCTGAATGGTATCAGTAGGCGATACGCCTTCAAGTGCGTTCCTCGTGACCCGCTTTGCATAAGCATTAAGTATTGCGTCCTTAATATACGTGCGAACATTTTCTTTCGGCATATATTCACGCAGCACACCTCCAATCTCGGACTCTTCGACCAATGAGTCCAAGAACTGGTTGTTTTCCGTACGGTTGCGCGTACTATAACCAAAATCATCTGCTCTGGAGTATACAAGTGCTTTTACCTGCACCGCTTTTTTGTTTGGAAGTTTTTTCGCCATATCAAAATCCCTCCGGAAATTTCAGCTTGGTTTCATCGTCCGAATCGCCCAAGTTCGCAACATCCTCAAGCCATACGTTGACGAAACTCTCCATTCTCGCGTCAGAGAATGATACAAAGCCTTCCTGAAGGTAAACGACCTCGTTTTCTACGCCTTTGGCTTTTCCCTCCCTGTTCATTTCAATCATATCCGCCATACGGCGAATGTCCGAAACGAAGTCCAGTACGATGACCTTCTCCTTACCCTCCGATAGCCGCAACCCGCGTCCAAGTTGCTGAACGAAAATCCGACGCGAGTGAGTTGCCCGCAGAAACACAAGGATGTTGACGTCAGGTATGTCTATACCTTCGTTCATCACATCGACGGCACTAACCGCTTGGTATGTTCCTGCAGCAAACGCAAGCAACCGCCTTCGTCGCTCGGCTTTGTCCACCCTTGATAAGGCGGCGCAAGGTATTCCTGACGCCGATAGCATATCTGCGAAGCGATTACTGTGTTCAATAGAGGGCGAAAATATCGCTATCCTCGGATTTGGAATGTCCTTAACAACCCGACGAATCTCAGAGATTACCGCTTCGTCGCGTTGTGGCAGGAACAACCTCTTATTGAGGTCTCGAATTGAGAGATTTTGCCTGCTCATCCTCTCCATATTGTTCCAGTCCACGTTGTCGCACAGAATGCGGTAATCTACCTTTGAAAGGTAGCCCATTGCCATGCCATCAACAAGCGACACCTTTTCCAGAGCCTCTCCGAACACCGTTGTAAGACTTTGCCCGTCACCACGCCAAGGTGTGGCGGTCATTCCGATTAATAACTTCGGCTTAAGGTGTTCAAGGCAAGTGCGAAAACCGTGCGCGAGGGCGTGATGCGCTTCATCGACTATCACGACATCGAACTGGTCTGGTTCAATCCCCGAAAGATACCCATAAAGGCTTTGGTAAAGCCCAAAGGAGATGCCCTCGGTGTCACGCGGCGGCAAGCCGTCAAAGAACACCGAAGTCGGCACCTCCTTTTTTATTTGCGGCCAGAACCCTTGCTCTAACTGTAGAGCCAAGTCGGTAGCGTGGCACAAGACAAGTATCCGTCGGCATCCCTTCTCCCAGAGTTCACGAGCGATTGTCGCCGCGATTACAGTCTTGCCAAGCCCTGTGGCGACGATATAGAAGGCTCGCTTATCGCCTCGTTCATAAACCGCGAGAACCTTTTGGACAATTTTATCTTGATACTGGCGTAAGCCTCGCCGACCGGCATGGTCATCCATCATCTGATTTATGAGGGCTTGAATAAACGCGCCGTTCCATAGTTTCAGGGTGTACCCGTTTTTCTCAAGCTGCTCCTGTCGCTGACGAGCGGTTTTGGTAAACTCCCCGTTAGTGGCAACAGCGGCAATGTTAGCGTCATAGTATGACAAAGCGTCAATTGCTTCTTTCAAGGCTTGGGGGCCAATATATCGGTCACCGGAAACAGCCTTTGCCTGAACAACCCAAGACCTCACTTGCTGGGCTTCCGGGTGAGTGGCGAGAATATCGCACCCTTTGTCTCCGGCACCGCCGATGACAGTAGTGTCGTTCCAACCCAAATGCCCCATCAGTCTGGCGACTGCTCGTTCAAGCCCCTTCCAGTTATAACCGTTTGATATATCATCGGTATAAAAATTCATGCGTTCAACTCCTTAAGCAAGAAGTCCACGCTTAACGACGCGCGAGCGAGCTCGTTTTTCTGAACACGCTGACTATAGCCAGATATAACCCGAAGAGCGTCCTTTATGAAGGAAAGGGTGCGGTCTTTGGACTCATCACGGGCGCGTTGGGTCGCTTTTTCGTCTTGCAGATTGATAGCCGTATAAGGCGTTTGAAGAACTTTTCCATCAAAAACATCCTCGGGGAATCGTTCAATCAGCCTATACAGCGCTTTGGGCGGCACAAAATCTATCGCGTCATACCCCGCCGCCATACCCGATTGAAACGCAGTAAGCAAGGCGGTATTTGATTGGATGAGATTTGTTATGGTTTCCTCGACCTCACCAGCCGACTCATGGATACAGTTAACCGCCTCAGCGGCTCGGTCTTTAAGAGCCACATTCAGTCTCTCACGTAGCAGTTCGAAAGCGCTACTCGCTCTGTCCTGAAGCGATTGTCTATCGATTTTCGCTTCTTGCATAGTCGTTTCCACAAGTTCTGCGTAAACTGATACCAAGTCGGGAAGGCTGTCGCGAGCCTTAAGTTTCTCAGACAGATACTGCAACAGCAACATCTTAGCAGTTATCGGGTATTGCGCGAGTACCGGATGAGACGGATCGTAAACAAAGTCGCAATCGATACCATCAGACTGGAAGAAACACGATCTTTTATTACCACGATAATAAATCGCCCCACGGTTCAACTCGTACACACGGACGTTTAGTGAGCCTGTATTACCGAACCTATAGTTCCGTCCGCTCAACTGGCTAACAGGTGCAGCCCGTTGGATAAGTTCATCCAATTTCGATGTTTCAGGCGCGGCCGGAGCTGGGGCTGGTTGCGGTGGCGCAACAGGCGGCGCACTGGGTTGCGAACCGCTTGATGAGGTCTGTGGGTCATTCACGGTTTGCGGCGGCGGCGAAATCGCGCCGCTAATGTATGCCCCAATATCGTCAGACGGTGTTTCGCCCGTATTTACAGCGGTAGTTGCACTCGCTCCTCCCGTACTTTGCTTCTGGTCTTCTTCTTGCGCGGCTTTCCACCACAAGATATCATCGAGATAGTCGCGCATTCCTTTTTTGAATTCAGCTGCGTATCTCTTCGCAACATCGTTAGGCGCGAATAGGCACTTTGTGCCTTTATCAACCCGTCGGTAAGCGTTAGCAAGCACACCAAGCGGGGAGGTGTTCTGCTCCGAGAATCCGAGTGCCTTCCTCGATTTGGGGAGGAAGGGACCCACACCGCAGATGGCTTCCACGGTCTGCGCCCAAGAATTGTCCGCGCGGTCGAAGTCGCTCTTTTGGTAGGTCGGGAGCAAGTAGTCGACATTTAACTCACCGATGATACGACCGCCGACCGTAGTGCCAAGTTCAAGTGGGTATTGGAGTTCTTTTTGCCCTGTTATAGGGTTCTCGTATTGGAACAGCGACTTATCAGAGATAAGAATCTTACGACCATTCCTGATGAAGTCGATGCCGAAATCATTGGGGTCAGCGTACCTTTGGATGCCAAGCCAACCCGTAAGCCTCTTGCCGCGCTCGACGATGTGCGCCGGCAGCGCGTGCCCCTCTTGCTGACCGACGTAATATTCCTCGGCCTCATCGGCGTTCAGGTAGCAATTGCGGGAAAGGTCAAAGAGGGCATCTCCGAGGTTTCTGTCTATTGTCACATAGGCGGAGACATTCTGGTCGTTATGGCGCACATAGCGCGACTCAGACCAACGGCAGTGGTTGCGCGGGCGCAGCGGTCTGCCCTTAACGGTTATAGTAATTTCCTGATTGTTTAAAAGCGGCGCATACACAGCTTCAAGCCGTTGCCGTATATCATTTTCTTTGTTCGGAAGCTCAGAAAGTATGCCTTGGCGTAGCCGCGAGATAGTTATCCTGGTGCCATGCTCTTGCGGGTCGGCTTTCCGCTTACGGATGACCGGCGCGTCAAACCGCTTGGTATCAATCAGCTTCTGGAAGTCTATCTTGATACCAACCCAGTCGGCGTCGCCGCTTCGCGTTGACATTATAGTAGTTACCTCACCCAGTCGCGCGGTTGAAATGTTAAACCCCATACCGAAAAGCCCCAAGTTACCTATTGGGTCGTTGCTTGAATAGCCCGCCCGCACAGCGTTCTGTAATTGGTCGATGCCCATACCGCAAGCGTTGTCAGTAACTTCAATGGTGCGGTCGACGGCGGCAACGGAGTCAGAAGCCCAAGTCACAGTGATACGCCGCTCAACTTCTTCTGGCGTAGCGGTCTTGTCCGAAAGGAATGCGTCAATGGAGTTGTCAATCAATTCAGCGACGCATTGCCATGTTTGAAATGGTATTTCGCCCAGTGTCCGCAAGATTCGCGGAGTCGGCGTGATGTCCAATGTGTTCATATTACTCATCCTTTTGCACCTCTTTCACAGTTTCCAAATAGTCCGCTATGGTTTTTGCCACTACATATGCGAGCATCGGCGGCACAGCGTTTCCTATTTGGGAGACGCTCGCTGTCTTCGCGTGGGTGAACTTGAAGTCGTCCGGGAATGTCTGTATTCTCGCGCACTCACGAACAGTTAGCCGTCGTTCCAAAGAATAATGGAACTGGACACGCGACTTGGGGTTCGCTCGAATCGTGTATGCGGGTAAGTCTTTCTTGTTGCTCTCGTCACCTTGCCCGTTACCTTTCTTTGCGCGTGAAGCCCCAAAATACTGACTTTGGTTTGGCACACTCTCATCGGTTACATTTATTAAATCATCGATTGCCCACTCAATACTTCGGTGCTTTCCAACAAACTGAGGCACGGGCATCACTGGAAAACCGTGGCTTTCATGAATGTCGTTCCTCACGCAGACGAAAAACAGCCTTGTGCGTCTCTGCGGAACTCCGTAGTCTGGAGCGAACATTTTCCAGATCTCGACCTTGTAACCAACGTTGGCGAGGTCAGTTTTTATGGTTTTCAAAACCTCACCGTTCTCCATACGCTCAAGGTTGATGACGTTTTCGCCAATTACGACGGCGGGACGATGCTTGTTCATATATATGATAAGCGTCTGATACAGACGCCCCCGTTCAGATTCCAGCCCGCCTAATGGTCCGCAAGAGGAAAACTCCTGACAAGGGAACCCACCAATCAGAACCTCCGCTTTCGGTATGAAATCCACGTCTACTGTTGAGAGGTCTTTGACAAATGCGTGTCCCTCCCCGAAGTACTCGTTATAAGTTTCGACGCAGCGTGGCTCATAGTCGTAAGCCGCCGTGATGGAAAATGGCAATCGCTCGTAGTCTTCATCGTGGTATCTAAAGTCACCGCGGAAGCCCAAATCCAGACCGCCACATCCGCAAAAGTACGAAACCACGGAATATGACGGTTTCTGTTTGTTCGCAGCCATACTGATGCCTCCCTTTCATAATTTGATTTGTTTCATTGTTTCACATATCTTTCTTGCGCGTTCAAGGAAACTCTCTCGGATGTGCTTCCACTTCTCCAGTATGCCGAGTGCCTTGACATTCTCCATAATGAATACTTGCGGTTGTATCCATTCGACTGCATCAAGATAAATCCAAATCAACTGACTGCGTTCATCGTCTGGGTTCATTTTGCCAGCTACGGAGAAGCCCTGACAGGGCGGCCCCCCGAAAACAATGTCCGGCATCGCCAATGGAGAATGTATCCATATATTCGTTGATGTCGCCCCTCAACAGCTTCGTGTTAGGATGGTTTGCGGCATAAGTATCACAAGCATAAGGCATCAATTCATTGGACACTACTACCTCAATCCCAGCACGGGCAAAACCAAAATCCATGCCTCCTGCACCCGTAAAAAGCGAAATCCCTCTAAGCTACTTGGATGGACTCACAAAAGGCACAACGTGCCCATGAGCCTTGTTGTCAGCCTCATTTTTATCTGTAAAGTCCCACAGCGCCATCTGCTGTGTAACTTGTGCGTTCTTAGCCAATGCCATTAGCGTTACCTCACTTCTTCTCGTTTTCATCCTCACGCGAGAGTTCCATAATCTCGTGCAACTCGCAGTCAAGGGCTTTGCATATTTTTACAAGCACATCAGTCGTGATGTTCTCACCCTTACCCAACTTGGCGATAGAGGCGGTACTGATGCCTGTCGCCCTCTTTAAGTCCTGCTTGTTCATCTTCTTATCAAGCATTAAATGCCAAAGTCTATTATAGCTGATAATCACCGTAAAGCCTCCTTACTTCTGTACGCTCACGAACTTGAGTAGTATAACAAGGCCAGCTGCAAGTTTCAATACAATATTTGCGATTGTAAACGATATGTTTACATTAGCGCTGCATCAATGCACATCGTGCAAGAAGCCATGCCTGCCCACGCTTTTACCCTTGGTGAAGTAATGAACGGTCGCCCCTCCTCTTTCGTAGTCCAAACTGGGTATCTCATTTTCGATGATGATGATCTGCCCATCCTTCTGGTTATCAAGCAGATATTGAAACAGGGCGGTTCTCATGCTTTCGGGCGCTTTATCGTCGACTCCCTGCTTCAAAGGCAGGGTTGGGGAATCCACCAAAAGTAGTCCAGGCGTGTATGTTCCATTCTCTGCGAGGTATCTCCTTATGACGAGTGCGAGTGCAGTGTTCAAAAATGCCCGATAACCTTTGCCACTGGTGGTCGCTTTCCTTCTGCCGTTAATGGCTACATCAAATGTCTCCAAAAGGAACTGCGCAGTGAGAAGCCCCTCGTATTTGCAATTCGTCAGGACTTCCATAAGGTATTTATCAACTGTTTCCAAGAATTCACCGCCAAAGTAGTTTTTAGGCTTGAATTTCATCTCGGTCTCGTCCTCGGTTTGCATATCACGAAGTTCGGTAGTTCGCTCACTTGCAAATCGCTCGATAATATCCATTTCGTTCCGAAGTCGTATGACTGCGCGGTAGTCAGTCAGCATCTGCGTGAACTCTTGTGCTTTTGGCTTTAACCGATTGTTGATCAATGTTTCCACATCAGACTTCTTAGCGGTCAAAGCCGCTATTTCCACCTCAATCTCCTTGCGCTCGCGGAGTATGTCCTGTTCCGCCTCGCTCAAGCCATCGAACTGCGACAGTATCCGGGCAAGTTCCGCTTGTGAAGCCTCGATATAGGATGCATGGCCGTGTTCAGGAATTTCCCCGTCGCAGAACGGGCATATGTCCAAATGCGGAACAGCGTCCAAATTTGACTCGCCATCCACGATGAAGCTAAGGCGCTTGATATCGGCAGTGTATTGACTGCGAAGCGACTGGTAGCGGTTGTACAGGAGATTACACTCTGCGAGTCGCTCCCTTACAGATAGAATCTCGCTCAAAAGCAGACGGCTCCGCTCGACCTCCGTTGAGATGCGCTCCTCGGTTTCGGCAAGGGCGTCAACAATGCCTTGAACCGTGACTTCGATGTCTATCGTTTCAATGGTGGCAAGGGTTTCATTTAATTTGTCTCTTTGCTCGGCTAAGTCCGACAGTTCTTTATTAATGTACTTTTCAACTGCCTTTTTGCGAGCCTCCTTAATTTTCTTTTCTTCCCGCTCATCGAATTCGGAAAAATCCTTGTCGGTTATAAGGAACAGGAACGACGACATGAATGCTGTGTTTTCCTGCGGCAACTTGGGCAGTAGAATAGAAGCTTCCTGTGACACGTCTTCTTCCTTGATGAGGAACATATGCACGAAAGTGCGCCACGTCAGCTTCTTGGTTTTGAAATTCTCGTTCTTTATAATCTGATGCTCTTCCTCAACGCCAATCAGCCTAAGCCATACCGAGCTGATAATAGGGTCGCCATTTTTGGCGTTGTATTTGCCGGACTCAATGTTCTCATCAGAACTTGAGACGGCTATTTTATTTTCTCCGATTTTACGTTCAAGGGTAACCTGACCACTGCGAGTAACGACAACTATCTTCACAGTGGTATAGCCGGTGCTTTCGTCAAAAGGCGGGTTCGAACTCCCAAACAGAAAATCCACGCACTTCAATATGCAAGTTTTGCCTGTGTCGGACAATCCGTACACAATATTTAACCCTTCGGTGAATTCCACCGTGGCATCCTTTTTTTCTTTGCCTGAAGCGGTAACCAGCTTTATGTAATAGTTAGCCATTCAGTCATCCCCTTTGTAAAGACGCAATCGAGAGCCTATTAATCAACGCGAGGACGTCACGCTCTGATTTGGAGCCGATGAGTTCTTTTGTCGACCTCGCCGAAGCGCAATACTCGTCGGCGTAATCATTATCAAGCCGTGCACGGTAGGTTTTACCGCTTTCACTAATACCATATCGAAATCCGTCACGCCGCTTGGAAACGGTGGTCAATCCGTCCAGTACAAGTAGTTTTATAGCTTTCTGCACCAGTTCGCGCCGTGCCGCAAACTCGCTGAAATTGAAGAAGTTATCTCCGTTCAGGTTTTCATCGGCGACTCCGAAGGAACGCCCATACACAGCGATGAAGTCGACGGCGGCAATCATATCGGCGGTCATCGTCCGCTTGTCATCCACCGAAAGCATAAGCAGGATGCGTAGAGATATTTCAAAAGAGGTATTAAACACGTTCTCCATCACAGCATCACCCACCTTATCTTCCCGTCGTTTACGAGCATATGGCACACGCCCTTTTTCTCACTGTTACCTATCCAGTTCGGGATATTGCTCAGAAGCGATTTGCTGACGGGTACCACAACAGCCTGTTTCAGCACCTCAATCAAGCGGGCGTAGCCGTGGTCAAAGTTTTGGTCACAGGTGGTGGACACGCCGTCGTACATATCCTCTTTCAGAATCCCAAACTGGTCGCCGCCTTCGTCAGCGAACACCTCTCTAACCGAACGTCGTATGCTCTCGGCGTTATAGTAGTTTTTCCGTTGTTCCTCAAAATTGCGCTGATACCTTGGATAGCTGGACAGCGTATCCCTCGATATGCTCACTTTTTTCTCGGCATCCGTGTAGGCGACGAAAAGTTCGGTGACATAGCCTTGCTCGTGCGGCTCGATATCAGCAGGCGGTATCAGCTTCGCAGGGAGTTTGATTATGCTGCCGCCGATGTGGATTTTCCCATCTTTTACATAGACTGTCGCCAACGGGACTTGCGGCAACCGCACATTATCAAATTGAGGCACAAGTTCCTCGGCTATTTCAATGTTTGTCTTGGCTACGTTTTGCCTTGTGCCGTTGGCGCACTCAGTCAGCAAATCTGCAAAGATTTTGGCGCACTGGGCGGCGGCTTCATATTTTTTCGATACCTTGTAACCTTTACTTGTGAGAGCCGTCTGCAACCCACTGGTTGCATCATCCGACAAGTCGGACATATATGCCTCGAACTTAGCTTTATCCATATGGCCAACAACAAAGGCTGCATCTTTGCGTGGCAGTGGCTTCGAGCCATTATAAATCCTCGTGAGGTAATCGGCCTTCTTGTCCAGAAGGGCACATCGTTCATCAGCATCGTCCTCGATGATGTTGCCAATCAACGACACGACAAGGTCGGATTGATATTTACCATCCCCACAAAAGGGATACAGCATCTGTGCGAATTCACTGAATATCACCTTACACGCCCCCTGTCCAAGCAAAAGTCCGGCTAAGTCCGTTTCGGTACGGTTTAGTACGGAGTTGAGACAAGCCAGTTTTGTAGAATGAGATTGTAGTCAGGAAGCCACTCTCAACTTATTCATTATTCTATCACTAATGTTCGTGATGGTCAATGAAATGTTTGCGAAAGCAATAGCCTCTTTTGGATTACAAATCATCAGCAGGAAGGAGGGAATTCCAATGGTACAGGCAGTCAAAGCCACGGACAAGTTTGAAAGTCAGTTATTCCAATGGGATATGGAGCGGCAGATTATCTCACTTCCGCACGGTAAGGCAATCTGGTTTGCAAAACTCTGTGAGAATGGTCAATTCAAGATTATTAAAAGCACACCGAAACCACAGCCGGGTTTAAAAGCAACCCGTAACTAAATTGTTCACTCCCCACGTGAGCCGCAGGACGGCCGGGAACATCGCTGGAAACAGCGGAGTCCCGGTCGTTTTGCGTCCGTTGATGGCTCTCCTGTTTCTGGCAATCAGAAAAGGAGAGTAGATCAATGTCAAAAAAGTCTTTCAAACCCACGCCGATTCCTCACCGCACGAAATTCGGCGAGCCGATGATATACTACATCCTCTCAGAGGATGGCACACAGCAATCTAAAGTAACACGGGCGGAGTGCCTCGCCTGCATCGATAAACCCGGCATTGGATTTCCGCAACGGTGGTATGTCGACGAGGAATCCGGTCTTGTCGTCCGCTTGCCCCGTAATCAGATGGGCGAAGACCTCGCCCGTGAGAATATGCGGTTTATCTGGCGTGAAGCAAAGTATCAAGAACGGCGGTTTGCTTGCCTGCTTAGAGGAACAGAAAAATGCAACGGTTGGAAAACCACCGAAGACGGCTCACGGGAATGCGATAGTTGTCAACGGCGGTTCAAGAGCCGAACCGTAGAGCTGGATGCGCTTTTTCAATGTGAGGACAGTGGTAACGGCGACAACGCGGAGACCCGATACGAACCAGCCGACCCGAATAATCTCGAATCGGTTATGGAAGAAAAAGCCCTGCTGGACACCCTCTATGCCGCCCTCGCCACACTTGCCCAAGAAGACCTCGACCTTATTAAGGATGTATTCTGGCACGGCAAGACCGAGCGGGAACTTGCCCCATTGCTCGGATATAAGCAATCCAAAAGCGTAGACAAGCGTAAACATAAAATCCTCGAAATCCTGCGACGGAACGAAACTTTGAAGGGATTTTTCGAATAGCAGAACCCCGTCGGTACGCAACCGCCCCTCTCCTGTCTGTAGACGGTAGAGGGGCGGTAAAGCCTTCTCGGAAACGGAGGTAAGACAATGCAAACAAGAGCAAATGACAAGGACACGGATTTGCGCAATGCCGAGCTGGATGAAGAACTCGCAGGCATCCTCACGGCAATCAGCATCGTGTCCAAACGTCTCGCCAAGAAGCTGCTCGCGCTTCAATGGCAGGATGAATCCGCCGGGAAAGGAGGTACACCACATGGGCAAGATGAGTGAACTCGACCTCTGTGTCGGCGAACTTCGGAGCGCCGCACAATCCCTGAACTCGGTGGCTGACAATCTGACGGCTCTATTTGGCGGCAAACAGTCCGAAGTATCGGCACAGCCGGAACCAAAGCCACCCACCCCGAAACCTCTTACGTTGGAAGCGGTCAGAGCGGTGCTTGCGGAAAAATCCCGCAACGGCCACACGGCCAAAGTTCGGGAACTGCTCGAAAAGCATGGCGCGGCGAAGCTGTCCGAGATTGACCCTAAAAAGTATGCTGCCCTGCTCGCGGAAGCGGAGGTACTGGGCGATGGGTAAACACGCACTTCTCTCTGCTTCTTCAAGCCACCGATGGCTGAACTGCCCGCCATCGGCGCGGCTCTGCGAGCGATACGAGGACAAAGGCAGCAGCTACGCCGCCGAAGGCACGGAAGCCCATACCCTTGGCGAGTACAAGCTGAAAACTGCACTGGGTATCCGCACAAAAGACCCGACAGCCCGCCTCACATATTACAGCGAAGAGATGGAGGAATGCGGTATCGGGTACGCCACTTACATCATGGAGCTGGTGGAAACGGCAAAGCAGACCTGCGCCGACCCCGTGGTACTTATCGAACAGCGGCTAGACTTCTCCAAATACGTTGAGGGTGGCTTTGGCACAGGTGACTGCGTGGTTATTGCCGACGGTACGCTCCACATTTGCGACTATAAGCACGGGCAAGGTGTTCTCATAGAAGCAACGGACAATCCGCAGATGAGGTTGTACGCCTTGGGCGCCCTGGAGTTGTTCGACGGCATCTACGACATCGACACGGTCAGCATGACCGTCTACCAGCCAAGGCGCGGAAACATCAGCACCCACACGGTTTTCAAAGAATCCCTATACCAATGGGCAGAGGAAGTCTTAAAACCCATCGCAGAACTCGCCTACGCCGGCGAGGGTGAATTCCGATGCGGTGATTGGTGTCAGTTCTGTAAGGCGAAGCACGACTGCCGCAAACGGGCGGAACGCAACCTCGAACTCGCAAAACATGAATTCAAGCTGCCGCCCCTTCTGGAGGACGACGAAATCGAATCCATACTCGGCAGGATAGACGATCTCGTATCGTGGGCTTCGGACATCAAGGACTATGCCCTGCAAACCGCACTCAGCGGTAAAGATTGGAACGGCTGGAAACTGGTCGAAGGCCGCTCCAACCGCAGGTATACAAACGAGGAAGCGGTCGCTAATGCCGTCACCGCAGCGGGCTTCGTTCCTTACGAACACAAGGTGCTGGGCATCACCGCAATGGAAAAGACCCTCGGCAAGGCAAGGTTCTCCGAACTGCTCGGAAGTCTGGTAGAGAAGCCCCAAATCAAACCGACGCTCGTGCCGGAAAGCGACAACCGTCCGGCAATCCATACGGCAAAACAAGATTTTAATGATTATGAGGAGGAAAATTCCAATGGCTAACACGACAAACAATGTAAACACACAGGCTCCAAACCCTATGAAGGTCATCACAGGACCCAATACCCGCTGGTCTTACGCCAACGTGTGGGAAGCAAAATCCATCAACGGCGGCACACCGAAATTCTCAGTATCGCTCATCATCCCCAAGTCCGACACCAAGACCGTCGTCAGAATCAAAGCGGCGATTGAAGTAGCCTATCGTGACGGCGAAGCGAAGTTGAAAGGCAACGGTAAGACCGTACCGCCCCTCACCGCACTCAAGACCCCGCTCCGCGACGGCGATACCGAACGTCCTGACGATCCCGCCTACGAAAACGCATACTTTATCAATGCCAACAGCGCGACCGCGCCGGGCGTGGTGGACGCCGACCGTCAGGAAATCCTGAACCGCTCGGAGATTTACAGCGGCGTATACGGCAGGGCGAGTGTGAATTTCTACGCTTTTAACTCGAACGGCAACAAAGGCATTGCCTGTGGGCTTAACAACCTTCAGAAAATCCGTGACGGTGAACCTCTCGGCGGCAAATCCCGCGCGGAGGACGACTTCGCCACTTACGATGAAGAGGACTTCCTGTCGTGAGGGCGGTCGGTATAGACATAGAGACGTACAGCAGTGTAGACCTCGCCAAAAGCGGGGTCTACCGCTATTGCGAATCGCCGGACTTTGAGGTACTGCTTTTCGGTTATTCCGTGGACGGCGGCGAGGTTCATGTCATTGACCTTGCAAACGGCGAGACCGTTCCTGCCGAAGTACTCGACGCATTAACGGATGATACCGTAGAGAAATGGGCTTTTAACAGCGCCTTTGAACGCATATGCCTGTCACGCTATCTGTCGGACATGGGTATCGACCTTGACCCTTTCGCTGACAATCACCACTCCGCCGCCGTCCTCGGCAAGGCGAAGTATCTGAACCCCGAATCGTGGCGATGCGTCATGGTCTGTTCGGCATATATGGGATTGCCGCTCTCCCTTGAAGGCGCGGGTGCGGTCTTGGGGCTTGGGAAACAGAAGCTGACCGAAGGCAAGGAACTCATTCGATATTTCTGCTCACCCTGTAAACCCACCGCCGCAAACGGGCAGCGGACACGAAATCTGCCGGAACACGAACCGGGCAAATGGGAATCGTTCAAGGCGTATAACCGCCGCGACGTGGAAGCGGAACTCTCTATTCAGGAGCGGCTCGCCAAGTTCCCCGTGCCTGATAAAGTATGGGAGGAATACGCCCACGACCAAGAGATTAATGACCGTGGCGTGGCTTTAGACATGACACTCGTCCGAAATGCCATCAAAGCGGATACCCGCTCCCGCACCGAGTTGACCCGCCTGATGAAGGAACTGACCGACCTTGACAACCCAAACTCTGTACAGCAGATGAAAGGGTGGCTCGCCGATAATGGCATGGAAACCGACACTCTCGGCAAAAAGGCGGTAGCGGAACTGCTCAAGTACGCGCCGGAGCCGCTTGGCAAAGTGCTGGCTCTCCGTCAGCAGTTGGCAAAATCCTCGGTCAGGAAATATCAGGCTATGGAAAACGCCGTCTGCGCCGATGGTCGCGCAAGGGGTATGTTCCAATTTTACGGAGCCAACAGAACCGGCAGATGGGCCGGGCGGCTCATACAAATGCAAAACCTCCCGCAGAATCATCTGACCGACCTTGAACAGGCGCGGGCTTTAGTGCGAAGCGGAGACTTCGATGCCCTTGAGCTGCTCTATGACAATATTCCCGATGTCCTTTCCCAATTAATCCGCACCGCATTCGTGCCGAAGGACGGTCACAAGCTAATCGTCACCGACTTTTCGGCGATTGAAGCCCGTGTCATTGCTTGGCTTGCAGGGGAGCGGTGGCGAAACGATGTATTTGCTACTCACGGCAAAATTTACGAAGCGTCGGCGAGCCAGATGTTTAATGTACCGATTGACGCTGTCACTAAGGGTAGCCTACTCCGGCAGAAGGGCAAAATCGCCGAACTCGCGCTTGGCTACGGCGGCTCGCTCGGCGCGCTCAAAGCGATGGGCGCGCTTGAGATGGGCTTGTCGGAGGATGAACTGCAACCCCTCGTCACGGCTTGGCGGGCATCCAACCCGAACATCGTGCGGTTCTGGTGGGACGTTGACCGCGCCGCCATGACTGCGGTCAGGGACAAGACGGTTACCGAGACCCACGGCATCCGCTTCGGTTATCAGAGCGGCATGCTGTTCATCACGCTCCCATCCGGCAGACGGCTCTGCTACGTCAAGCCCCGCATCGGCACAAACCGGTTCGGCGGCGATTCGGTCACCTACGAGGGTGTGGGTATCAGCAAGAAGTGGGAGCGCATCGAAAGCTACGGCCCCAAGTTTGTGGAGAACATTGTACAGGCGACTAGCCGTGATATCCTCTCTTATGCCATGCAGACGCTCCGCCATTGCTCCATAGTGATGCACGTCCACGATGAAGTCGTAATCGAAGCCGACCCAAGGATGTCAACGGAAGTTCTGTGTCAGCAAATGAGCCGGACGCCGCCGTGGGCGGAGGGGCTTTTGCTCCTTGCCGATGGGTTCGATTGCCCGTTTTATAAAAAAGATTAAGTGCCGGTACGCAAAACAACCCCTCCTGTCTGTAGACGATAGAGGGGTTTGTTGCCTCTCGAAAATAATTTTTCAGGAGGTTCAATATGAACGGATTACAAGTATTCTCCTACGAGGGGAACGAAGTCAGGACTGTCCAACACTGCAGCGAAACATGGTGGGTTTTAAGAGATGTATGTGGCATCCTCGACATCAGCAACAATCGAATGGTAGCTGACAGGCTCGATGAAGATGAAAAAGATGAGGTCAGTATTACTGACGCCATCGGCAGGCAGCAAAATACCACGGTTATCAGCGAAAGCGGTCTCTACAGCACAATCCTTATGTCCCGCAAACCTGAAGCTAAAAAATTCAAACGCTGGGTTACCCACGAGGTGCTCCCCTCCATCCGCAGGCACGGAGCATATGTCACACCCGCAAAATTGGAGGAGTTGATGAACGACCCCGACGCTTGGATCAAGGTGCTTACCACCCTAAAGGATGAACGTGCGGCAAAGGAACGGCTTCAGCTTCAAGCCGCCGAGGATAAGCCAAAGGTGATATTTGCCGACGCCGTTTCTGTATCCGAGGGTACGATCCTCATTGGAGAATTGGCAAAAATCCTCAAGGGCAACGGCATCGAAATCGGGCAGAACCGCCTTTTTGAAAGGCTCCGTCAGGACGGCTACCTCATCAAACGCAAAGGTACGGATTATAACGCACCAACCCAAAAAGCGATGGAGTTGGGTCTTTTCCGGGTCAAGGAAACGGCCATCACCCACTCGGACGGACACGTCACCATCAGCAAGACGACCAAGGTCACGGGCAAAGGGCAGCAATACTTCATCAACCTTTTCCTTGGAGAAAGGGGTTATAAACAATGATGACTGAAAGGAAACAAGCCGTTAAAGCGGCTCTGAAGAAGATCGGCAAGGCGATCTGGTCGGCGTTTCCGTGGGTCTGTTGGGTTATTGCCCTGACCTGTTGGTTCTCGATCCTGTTTATTCATGCGGACAAATGCGCGGAACGGGCTAAACAGCTTGCTGCACTCGAAGCCGAGAACGCTATGTACGAATCGGAAAATGCCCGCCTTGATGAAGAGATTGACTGGCTGCGCTCGCTTATCGAGCGTATGGGGAAGGAGGGAGTCGGCGATGGACAGACGCAATAGCGAGGGCTACCCCGACCCAACAGCTTATGAGGCCTTGACGGCGGTGGCGAAATCTGAAAAGCCGTATCTGCCCCTCGTCTATATCGCATCGCCGTTCGCTGGGGACACCGATACCAATACAGGAAGAGCGCGGGGCTATTGCCGCTTTGCCGTTTCCAAGGGGTGCATCCCGATTGCGCCCCACCTGCACTATCCGCAATTCATGGACGATGGCGACAGAGAGCAGCGAGAACTGGGGCTGTTCTTTGCCCTTGTCCTGCTCGGCAAATGCGACGAACTCTGGGTTTTTGGGGAGAAAATCAGCAAAGGCATGGCCGCCGAAATCACCAAGGCGAAGAAGCGCGGTATGCCCATAAAATACTACAACCACAAATGCGAGGTATTGGAATATGGAACTTAAAATCGCATACGGCGACAGCCGTCTTTCAAAACGGTGGGTCAACAAGAAAACCACCTTCGAAGATTTGTGCGAGCGTTTCAAGGTTACCCGCCGCACAACCGAGACGGTCGCCGAATACAAGAAATTCACCAAAGACAAGCGCGACGCCGCCAAGGACGTGGGCGGCTATGTCCTCGGACACCTCAAGGGCGGCAGGCGCAAGAAAGACACGGTCGAGAGCCGTTCGGGGATCACCCTCGACGCAGACCACGCCGATGGTAGTTTCATCGACACTGTGGAGATGCTGTTCCCGCACAAGTGTGTAGTCTACTCCACCCACAGTCATATACCGGAAGAACCCCGGCTTCGTGTGGTTATCCCTCTTGCCCGTGAGGTTTCTCCCGATGAATACGCCGCTCTCTCCCGTCTGGTAGCAGAGGTCATCGGCATGGACTTCTTCGACGACAGCACCTACGAGCCGGAACGCCTGATGTACTGGCCGTCCACACCTTCTGACGGTGAATATATTTTCAAGGAAATCGACGGCGATATCCTTAATCCTGATGCATACCTTGCCAAACTGTCCGACTGGCGGGACTGCTCGCTCTGGCCTACATCAAGCCGCCAGTCCGAGGTGATACAGCGAAGTATAAGGCAGCAGCAAGACCCGCTCGCCAAGGACGGCGTGGTCGGGGCTTTCTGCCGCACCTATCCGATCGAGGCTGTAATCTCGGCATTCCTCCCAAATATATACGAACCGTCGGCAATGGGCGGCCGCTACGATTATATCCCCGCCGTTAGTTCAGCTGGCGTTGTGTTGTACGAGGGGAAGTGGGCTTATTCCCACCACGCCACCGACCCCGCCTGCGGCAGACTGCTAAACGCCTTTGACCTCGTTCGAGTTCACAAGTTCACCGACCTTGACGAGAAAGCGGCGTTTAAGGCGATGAGCGAATTTGCAGTGCAGGATGAAAACGTGAAGCTGCTGCTCGCCGAGGAGCGCATTGCCAAAGCTGAAAGTGACTTCGATGATGATACCGATTGGAAATCTCAGCTTCAACGCGAGAAAAGCGGTATCCTATCCAACACCCTCGGCAATCTGCTCCTTATCCTCAACAACGACAACACCCTCGCGGGCATCCGTCACAACCGGCTCGCCAACCAGATATACGGTGAAGAACTCCCGTGGGAACGCCCGCATAAACCTTGGCGGGATGTCGATACCGCCCAGCTTGTGGCTTTCATCGATAAACGCTACGGCACGTTCTCGGCTCGGAACTACGAACTCGCCCTGACCAAAATCGCAGACGACCGCGCTTACCATCCGATACGGGAATACCTTGACAACTTACCCGAATGGGACAGGGTTTCCCGAATCGATACGCTGCTCATCGACTACCTCGGTGCGGAGGATTCGCCCTACACCAGAGCCGTTACCCGAAAGACGCTTGTGGCGGCAGTTGCGAGAATCTTGAATCCGGGCACGAAACTCGATTCCATCCTTGTGCTGAACGGCAAGCAGGGCATCGGGAAATCCACGCTCTTTTCCAAACTGGGGCAGCAATGGTACTCTGACAGCCTTTCTATATCGGATATGAAGGACAAGACCGCGCCGGAGAAGCTGCAGGGCAACTGGATACTTGAACTCGGCGAGTTGGCAGGCATCAAGAAAATGGACGTGGAAACGGTGAAGTCCTTCATTACCCGCGTGGACGATAAGTACCGCCCCTCATACGGCCGCACGGTAGAAAGCCATCCGCGCCAGTGCATCGTCGTCGGCACGACCAACTCTGACGGCGGCTTCCTGCGGGACATCACCGGCAACCGCCGTTTCTGGCCTGTTTGGGTATCTGGTGCAGGAAAATACCACGCTTGGGAACTCGCGGACATAGACCAGATTTGGGCGGAGACTCTGGTTAAATACCAAGGCGGCGAGGAACTGTTCCTTAAAGGCGATATCGCTCTGGCGGCTTACGCCGAACAGCGGGAAGCGATGGAGAGCGACGACCGCGAGGGTCTTGTCGCCGAATACCTCGACGCCTTGCTCCCCGCAAACTGGGACGCTATGGATATCTATCGTCGCCTCGAATACATCCGCTTTCCCGACGATCCCACGGGGGTGAAGGGCAGCATCCGCAGGAGCCAAGTTTGCGTCATGGAAATCTGGTGCGAGTGTTTCGGGAAGTCCCGCGAGTCCATCAAGAAGGCTGACTCATATGAAATCCAAGGTATCCTGAACAGGTTCGGAGGTTGGGTTAAGTTCAGTGGCGGCAAAACGGGCAAACGATATGTGCCGATGTATGGACCCCAACAAGTCTTTATCAGGACAGATTGCTTGCCCAGCATTGACGATTGGGGCTTCGGCAACGAGATCGGCAAAGTCGCAAGACCCTCATGAAGCGGCGTTATGCGATTGCAAATTGCCCATATGCCTATAAATCCCCTATTAAATTTTATTTTATATAGTAGAAAGAGAAACAGGCATGCGTAACACGCGCGCGTAAGCTCTATAGGAAAAAACGGCAAGTTGGGCAAGTTGGGCAAGCCAAAAACGGAGGTCAACATGAGAGAGAAAACCATAGAGCGGAAACTCGTCCAAGCGGTCAAAGTTATGGGAGGAATCGCGCCCAAGTTTACAAGCCCCGGTTTTGATGGGATGCCCGACCGTCTTATCCTACTGCCACGGGGCAAAATCGCCTTTGTTGAAGTCAAACGGCATGGGGAGAAACCTCGCCCTTTGCAGGAAGCGCGGCATGGGTTGCTTCGCCGGCTGGGCTTTAAGGTCTACGTCTTGGACGATGGGGAGCAAATCGGAGGAATCCTGAATGAAATACAATCCACATAGCTATCAAGATTATGCCAAGGGCTTTATAGACGAAAACCACGTGTCCTGCTTACTGCTCGACATGGGTCTTGGCAAAACGGCGATAACGCTTACCGCCATCAACGACCTCCTGTTCGACAGTTTTGAAGCCCGCCGCATTCTGGTCATCGCACCTCTCCGTGTCGCCCGTGATATATGGCCGGACGAACTCAGTAAATGGGAGCATCTCAGAGAATTGCGGTTCTCTGTGGCAATCGGCACGGAAGTGGAACGGAAAGCAGCGCTTCGGGCGAAAGCCGACATCTACATCATAAACCGCGAGAATGTCCAGTGGCTCATCGAGAACAGCGGCATCCCCTTCGACTTTGATACCTTGGTGGTAGATGAGCTTTCCAGTTTCAAAAACCACCGGACAAAGCGGTTCAGGTCGCTGATGAAGGTTCGCCCAAAAGTCAGGCGCATCATCGGGCTGACTGGAACGCCGAGCAGCAACGGGCTGATGGATTTATGGGCTGAATATCGGCTTCTCGACATGGGCCAGCGGCTCGGACGGTTCATCGGGCAATACCGAACGGCATACTTCACGCCCGATAAGCGGAACGGGCAGGTCATCTTCAGCTACAAGCCCCTGCCGTTTGCCGAAAAAGAAATCTACCATAAAATCGCCGATATCACCATTTCCATGAAATCTACCGACCACTTGACCATGCCGGAATTGGTGACCGCCGAATATCCCGTGAGATTATCGGACAAGGAGCGCGAGCGGTACGATGAACTTCGGCAAGACTTGGTACTTCAACTTGCGGGCGGCGATGTAACAGCCGCCAGCGCCGCCGCCCTGTCTGGGAAGCTGTGCCAAATGGCGAACGGTGCGGTCTATGGCGATGACGGAGCAATCCTCCACATCCATGACCGCAAGCTGGACGCCCTTGAGGATTTAATCGAAGCCGCCAACGGCAAACCCGTCCTTGTTTCGTATTGGTTTAAACACGACTTGGAACGGATAAAAGAGCGGTTGCGAAAACTGCATATTCCGTTTTCACAGCTTGAGTCGTCTGAGAGCATCGCCCGATGGAATACCGGCGAACTGCCCGTGGCTCTTATCCATCCCGCTTCGGCGGGTCATGGGCTGAATCTTCAAACGGGCGGCAGCACGATTATATGGTTCGGACTGACGTGGAGCCTTGAACTTTACCAACAAACGAACGCCCGCCTGTGGCGTCAAGGTCAAACCGCCGAAACGGTCGTCCTCCATCACATCATCGCCAAAGGCACGATTGACGAGCGGGTGATGAAAGCCCTGTCCGAGAAAGACAGGACGCAAACCGCCCTTATCGAAGCGGTCAAAGCCAATCTATGAAAATCTACGGAGTCAAAAGCTGCCAATCCGAGTGGACTAAATTATCGGAGGTAGCCTATGAGCAAACCAAAACTGTCTGCAAAGGACTATCTGTCCCAAGCCTATCGAATCGACCAACGCATCAATAGCAAGATTGAGCAGGTGCAGTCACTGCGAACGCTCGCCGAAAAGGCGAGCGCCACCTTGTCGGACATACCGCCAAGCAAGGGAACGCGCAACGTCCACCGCCTGGAGGATGTCATCGCTAAGATGGTGGACTTGGAGTCGGAAATCAACGCCGACCTGACCCGGCTGATTAACCTGAAGCATGAAATAGTCACGGTTATTAAGTGCGTGGAAAGCCCTGAACTCCAGACGCTTCTGGAACTGCGGTATCTGTGTTTCAAGACGTGGGAGGAAATCTCGGTCGCACTGCACCTCGACATCAGATGGATTCACCGTCTGCACAACAAGGCTTTAAATGAGGTCTATATGATTCGCCACTGTTGACCATAGAAAGCCATGCGGAAAATTTGATATAGTTATAATGGCGAAAAAATCAGAGGGACGTACCCACACGGGCGCGTCCTTTTTCTATGCCCCGAAACGGAGGAAAAGGCAATGCCATATAAAGCGAAGAAGCCGTGCGCCTATCGTGGGTGCCGTGAATTGACTTCAAGCCGCTACTGCGAAGCCCATACAAAGCAAGAAGCCAAACGATACAACCGGAGCGACCGCGACCCCGGCAGCAACAAACGCTACGGCAGGACGTGGAAACAAATCCGTGCGGCGTTCTTGTCTGCGAACCCGCTGTGCGTGATGTGCAACCGTGACGGAAGACTCGCACCCGCAGTGCTTGCCCACCACAAGGTCAAGCTGACCGACGGCGGTACAAATGACTGGGAGAACATGATGTCGCTTTGTCAGGAATGCCACAGCAGGCTTCACGTTGGGCAGGGCGATTACTTTTAAGTTCAGACGGTGGGGCGGCTCGCACCTCTGCGGCTTCCATGCAGGACAGCGCGCTCGGCCTGCCGTATGAATTTTTCAAAAATCAAAAATCAAAACGGAAATCAAAATCAAGGCGAGGTGACGCCCATGCCCAGCGGAGGGTATCGTCCGGGGGCAGGCCGCCCTCGGAAAAATATAGGAGACAAGAAACTCGAAGGTAAACCCGTAAACACGAACGGCGCAAGTCAGCCTAAGCCCAAAAAGGTCAATTCCAAAAACGTGATGGCGGGCTATTTTTCGATGGCGATGAAGGAATGTGAAAAGGAAGTGCCGTCGGCGGACGTGCTGCGAAATGAAATCGAGGAGTACATTGCAGCTCGCGGCTGTGATGGTTATGTCGCGCCGCAGACGATTACGGACTATGTGCTAAACAGGCAGGGTTTTCTCGCCTGTGAAGCCATGAACCGTAAAATCGGACGTATGACCAAGGAACTGAAGCTGTCTCCCTACGTCACGGCGGGTTCAACTTACTACAAGGCGATGCAAGGCGACTTCAACCTGATTATGCAAATTGTCAACCGGCACAGCGGCACTCAATGCGAAGAAAAGAACGTCTTTTTGGAATTACTCACAAACAGGGGGTTCTGATTATGCCAACAAAGAAACTAATAGGACAGGCATTCGGTCAATGGACGGTAATCGGCGATTCCAGTACCCGTAGTATTGACCGTAGGGTTAAGTGGATATGCAAATGCCTCTGCGGCGAAACACAAACGATAACAACAAGAGGGCTGACAAGCGGTCGTTCTGTGTGCTGTCGGCGATGCGCCCAACGTGAATATAATCCTACAAGGACTCTGAAAGATGGGACTTTAGCGGTAATCTGTCCGGATAGCAGAGAGTTCATTATTGACCGCGATGCGTTACGATTCGTTAAACCATATCGCTGGCATATTGATTCGAGCAACCATATTACCAGTAACACCTGCGGAAAACGGGTGATGCTTTCTCGGCTCATTATGGGCTTGAATGAAGCAGACCCCATCCAAGTCGACCATATTTCCGGCAACCCTTTGGACAATCGCAGAGAAAATCTTCGATTGTGTACTCCGCTTGGGAATTCGAGAAACCGCCCAATACGGAGCGACAATCTCACCGGCTACAAAGGCGTGACCTTCCGGGTAAGTGAAAACAAATATGTCGCTCGGATATCGCCACATCCGGGGGAACGAATACTCATCGGACGATTTAATACACCGCAAGAAGCCGCAGCCGCCTATGACTGGGCGGCTGTTTTATATCACGACGAATTTGCCAGAACAAACGAGATGCTGGGGGTGATGGGGTGAAAATGACTGAAAGAATGGAATCGGTCGATATTGATAAACTTGTTGGCTACGCTCGTAATGCCCGGACTCACTCCAAAGAGCAAATACTACAGCTTCGCTCAAGTCTACGGGAGTTCGGTTTCGTTACCCCTTGCCTGATTGACAGCGATTACAACATCATCGCGGGTCACGGGCGGGTCTTGGCGGCGAAAGCCGAGGGCTTGACGGAAATCCCCTGTGTGTTCGTGGAACATTTGACCGAAGCCCAAAAACGGGCATATATCCTCGCCGACAACCGGCTCGCTCTTAGTGCGGGCTGGGACGAGGAACTACTCGCCTTGGAATTCGCCGACTTGAAAAACCTCGGCTTCGACCTCGAACTGACGGGCTTCGACGCTAAGGAAATAGAGAAGCTGTTTGCCGCTGACGGCAATGACGTGGAGGACGATGGGTTTGATCTCACAGCCGCCCTTGAACAGGCGGCTTTTGTTTTGCCCGGCGATTTGTGGACGCTCGGTCGGCACCGGCTTATCTGCGGCGACGCCACCGATGCCGATACGGTGAAGAGGCTGATGGATGGACGCAAGGCAAATCTCGTCCTCACCGACCCGCCGTACAACGTCGGATTCGAGTCGGCAAGCGGGCTTAAAATCAAGAACGACAGCATGAAAGCCGAGCAGTTCTATAACTTCCTGCTCTCGTCTTTCCGCAACCTTGCCGAAAATCTCGTAGGCGGCGGCTCGGCGTATATCTTCCACGCCGACACCGAGGGCGAGAACTTCCGCAGGGCTTTCCGCAAAGCGGGATTCCACCTTTCGGGAACGTGTATCTGGGTCAAGGACAGTTTTGTCATGGGACGCTCACCATACCAGTGGCAGCACGAGCCTATCCTCTACGGCTGGCTGAAAACGGGGTCACATAAATGGTATGCGGGGCGAGCCGAAGCCACTATATGGAACTTCGCCAAACCCAAGCGTAACGGTGACCACCCTACCAGTAAGCCCCTTGACCTGCTCGCTTACCCTATAAGGAACAGCAGTCAGGCGAACGGCATCGTACTGGACACCTTCGGCGGCAGCGGCTCGACGCTCATCGCCTGTGAGCAAGCCGACCGAATCTGTAATATGCTCGAACTGGACGTGAAATACGCATCGGTCATCCTGCGCCGCTATGCCGAATTCAAAGGCAACGGCGGCGAGGACATCACCTGCGAACGTGACGGCAAGACCATCGCCTACGCCGACTTGGTGAAGGAGGTGGCTGACCGTGGATAGGAAAATGACGCTCGGCTCGCTCTTCGACGGCTCCGGCGGCTTTCCGCTCGGAGCTATTTTAACAGGCATCGAACCGCTCTGGGCTTCGGAAGTGGAGCCGTTTCCTATCAGGGTGACCACGAAGCGAATACCTGAAATGCGGCATCTCGGCGACATCAACAAAATAGACGGCTCCCTCATCCCGCCTGTGGACATCATCACGGCGGGATTTTGCTGTCAGGATTTGTCCGTGGCGGGCAAACGCGCCGGGCTTCAAGGTGAGAGGTCGGGTTTGTTTTATCAGATACCGCGAATTATTAAAGAAATGCTCGCCGCTACCAGTAACGAATACCCGAAGTTCGCAGTTTTAGAGAACGTGCCGGGTATGTACAGTTCGGCCGGCGGTGTCGATTTTCAGGAGGTACTCAATGAACTCATCCAAATCAAAGATAAAGCCCTGTCTGTACCTTTGCCTGAAAATGGCAAATGGTCAACATCGGGCGAGATTGTGGGAGACGGTTTCTCAGTCGGCTGGCGAACGCTTGACGCTCAATTTTGGGGAGTCGCCCAGAGACGCCGCCGTTGTTACATTGTCGTCGATTTTACAGGTGAACGTGCCGGGAAAATACTATTTGACGAATCGCGCCTGTCAGGGAATCCTCCGCAGAGCGGCTTCCCGTGGCAAACAACTGCCGAGGGTCTTGCGGCTGGCTCTGGAAGCCCAGTCAGTGTCCTGAACGACCAAGGCGGTAGCTTTATGGACGTTACCGAAAATATAACGGGTACGCTTCGCTCACAGGAACACGGGCATCAACCCATCGTGTTCGAGCCGGGCGCGGCGTCGAGGGTCGGCGGTCATTGCTGGCAAGGCGAACCCACCGGCGCACTCCGTGCCGACATGGGCGACAATCAACTGGCGGTAGCGATAGAAAACCATCCCACCGATTCAAGAATAAAAATCGACGAAAGCGGAACGGTGCAAACCCTCACGGAACGCATGGGAACCGGCGGCGGCAATGTCCCGCTTGTGATGAACGAAAGGCAGTATGCCTTGACGGTTGGCGAGGATGTGGCAAACACCCTCACCAGTACGGATTATAAAGGAACACAGTGCGTCTTTGAACCCGCCGCTTTTATGGGTGGTCAAGGCTCGAAGGCTCGGAGCATCGCCTATTCCGAGGAAACATCTCCGACGCTCCGCAGCGAAGCAGGCGGCAACTCCGTACCGATGACTGTATACGGCATCTGCTCACAGTCGTCTAACAGCATGAAATCGGCAAACCCAAACAGCGGGATATATGAAGCCGAAACCGCAAGAACGCTTGATACCTCCATCCCCGACCCAAACAAGAACGCCGGCGGCATGGCGATTGTAGCCGTTGAAGGCAACGGCTTGCGCCCCTCCCATCGCGGAGACGGCTACGGTGGTGAGGTCTCCTTCACGCTCAATTCCGTGGAGCGGCACTCAGTCTGCTACCAAGACAAGGTCGGCGCGCTCTGCGCTTCGGATTATAAGTTCCCCCAGCAACAACAGATTGAGGAAGGCAAAGCGGTCGTGGAGCGAGTTGCAGTCGAGAATTATCAGCACAGCGGCTACCGTGAAAGCGATACGGCGGGAACGCTCAAGCAGAGCGGCGGCACAAACGGTGGCGGCTCGGAAAGTGTAATCATCGAAAACCGATATGTCGTCCGCAGGCTCACCCCGACCGAGTGCGCCTTGCTTCAAGGCTTCCCGCCCGATTGGTGTGCGGGGCTTGGAACAACCGAGCCAACCGATGAGGATATCGCTTTTTGGTCGGAGGTCTGGGAAGCCCACCGTCATATTATGGGTACATCTACGAAACCAAAGAGCCGTAACCAGATTTTGAAGTGGCTCAAGGATCCGCACTCTGATGCCGCCGAATACAAGATGTGGGGCAACGGTGTGGCTTTACCGTGCGTGGTATTCGTCCTCGGCGGGATTGTGTCATACACACAAGGGTAAAGGGCTGTTTTTCCTTGATATTCGGTACATTTATTATCACATAGGCGCTTGCTGTTTAGGGCGTTTAGAGTGATATATGTAATGCGCGGGGGACAACAAAGCCCGCAAAATCAAGGAAAACGGAGGAAACGAACATGAAACTTTCTTACAACGTAACAGGCCCGGAGCGCAAATCACTGGTGGCGGCAATCAGCCAAGAACTGAATTCCCCGACTAAGTACCTCGGAGCCCCGACATTCGCCTACGAGGTCGGCAGCTGCCACATCGACAAGAACGGGACGGTCACGGGCGAGGACAACCGCGAGCTGGTTGCAGACCTTTGCGGATTGCACAGTTTCAAGGCAGTCAGTGAGGAGTACGACACGCCGACCGCCGCAACCAACGAAGCCCCGACAGTCGGCGACTTGAACCTCACCGAACGCGAGGAACTGGGGCTTGGACAGGAACACCGCGACCGCGTCGGCGAAAACGGAATGCAAGCAAGCGAAGTTTTCGAAAGCTACACCTACCAAGCGGAACTCAGCGACCCCGACTGTCCCGACCGCATGGAGGTCTTCGGCGCGGAGAATGACGAGGATGCCCTTCGGCAGGCTTACGAGTTTTGCGAGGGCGAAGTGGTCTTGCTTGAACTCTTCGAACTGGACGAGGATTACAACACAATTCGCTCGGTGGAGATTACGCCTCGAACCGACCGCCTGACCATCGAAATTCCCCTTGACGGCTTCACGCCTGAGAAACTTGACAACCTCGCCAAACTGGTAAACGCCAAAGCCCCGCTTCTCAAGGCGGCACTCGGCACGGACGACCTTCCGATTAAGCAGACCGCAGATACGCTCCGGTTCCCTTGGTTTAGAGGAACGATTGACGCGGAACACACGGAAGCCTACGCCACGCTGATCAGCCTGCTCTGCAAGACAGCGATTGAAAAGAAGCGTGTCACGGCGAAGGGAAATAATGGCATTGACAATCCCAAATACGCCCTGCGGTGCTTCCTACTCTCCCTCGGCTTCATCGGAGACGAGTACAAAGCGTCTCGGAAGATACTGCTTTCAAGGCTTGAGGGCAACTCAAGCTGGAAAAACGGCAAGAAAACGGAGGTGACGGACAGTGAGTAACTTCATTTCAAAGGTAGCTCTTGAAGCGCGGAGGGCAAGGTACAACAAAGGTACTCGGGTGGAACTGGTGGCGATGACCGACCCATACACCAATCTGAAGCCCGGTGATCTCGGCACGGTAGACTTCGTGGACGATACAGGCACGGTTTTCATTATCTGGGACAGCGGTTCGCACCTTGGCGTAGTTTTTGGTGAGGATGAAATCAGGTTGCTGTCCAAAGCAGAGGTCATAAAAGAGCAATGCCAAAAAGTGGCGGCAACAGGACGCACGAATATGTTCGACACGAAGATGGCATTCGATATTGCGATTAAACTGGGCTTCACCGAATTGGCGGATCTCATTTTCATGGATACCAAGCGGTATTCAACTCTAATTTTGACGGGGGAACTGGACAATGTGGAGTGAAGGCATTATCGCCTGCCCGACGACGGGCGGCAAATACAAGTACTGGGTCAAACATTTTGAAGAAGGCTCCCAGTTCGGTATAGACGGCGGTAAGGTCAGCAAACTGACCTTACCGCAAGGTCGGAGAAACCCGTGACCTCTGCACCTACGACAGGGGTTGGGATGTTGAACCCATTGACGAGGCAAAGGCGGTCTACGCTATTATCATGCAGAAGTACAACTAACCACGGAAACAACCGAGGACAGCTACCCCATAAGGGGCTGTCTCTCGTACAGATAGATTTTGAGGACTTCTTCGGAGGTCTTTTATTTTGTGCGGAAGGAGGATGGCGATGCCCGAATTCAAATACAAACCCACGCCGCTGATGCTCGCGAGCAGCCGATACGACGAGCGGCGAGCGGACTACGCGGTGGGCTTTATATCCATGCTCAAGCACACCACAGGCGAGTGGTACGGAAAGCCGTTCCGGCTGATACCGTGGCAGGAGCAGATTATCAGGGATATTTTCGGCATCGTCGGAGAGGACGGTTATAGGCAGTTCCGCACGGCGTATGTCGAGGTCGGCAAGAAAAACGGCAAGTCCGAACTGGCTGCGGCAATCGCCCTCTACCTCCTGTTCGCCGACGGCGAAGCGGGCGCGGAGGTCTACTCCTGTGCTGCTGACATCAATCAAGCGAGCATCGTTTTCAATACCGCCAAGGCGATGGTCGAGCAATGCGGCGATTTAGCAAAGCTGTCAAAACTCGTGCCGTCCACCAAGCGGATTATTTTCCCGCACACCAACAGCTTCTACAGGGTATTGTCCTCGGAAACCAAATCCAAACAGGGCTTCAATGTGTCAGGACTTATATTCGATGAACTCTTCGCCCAGCAGACCCGCGAGTTATTCGATACCATGACTAAGTACACTGGTGATGCCAGACGGCAGCCCCTCTACTTCCTCATCACCACGGCGGGCAGGGACAAAACGAGCATCTGCTATGAAATCCACCAAAAAGCAAAAGCGGTTCTGGCCGGCTCAAAAACAGACCCCAGTTTCTATCCCGCCGTATTCGGCATTGATGAGGACGACGATTGGAACGACGAATCCGTCTGGCGGCGGGTCAACCCCTCCATCGGCGTGACGATTCCATTTGAAACGGTGCAAGCCTCCTACGAACAGGCGAAGCAGAATCCCGCCGAGGAGATGCACTTCCGACAATTTCGTCTCAACGAGTGGTGCAACGCCGATATCCGCTGGATGCCTATGGATAAATGGGATGCCTGCGGCGAGGAAATTTACTTTGACGAATACGAGGGTCGGGATTGCTGTTGCGGTCTCGACCTTTCCAGTACGGGCGACCTTACGGCTCTGGTGCTGGTGTTCCCGCCGGTCGACGGCGATACCAAGTACACGGTGATGCCGTTCTACTGGCTGCCGGAGGATGTTATCGACTTACGGACGCGGCGCGACCACGTCCCTTACGCCGTATGGAAAAAGGCGGGCGTGTTCAACACCACCGAGGGCAATGTGGTGGACTACGACTACATCGTATCGTTCATCGCCAAGCTGTCCAAGCGTTTCAGGATTCGGGAAATTGCCTACGACCGCTATGGCGCAGAGAAGATACGCCGCGACCTTGAAGAACTGGGCGCGGAGCATGGATTCACGGTGTTCCCTTTTGGTCAGGGCTTCATTTCCATGTCCCCGACCTCAAAAGACTTTTACCAGTTCGTGATGGAAGGCAAAATCCGGCATGGCAAGCACCCCGTCCTTGACTGGAATATGGGTAATGTCATCGTCGACCAAGATGCGGCGGGCAACATCAAGCCCAATAAGAAGAAATCCACGGAGAAAATAGACGGTGCGGTTGCCCTGATTATGGGGCTTGCGAGAGCGACTCTCGGTGGCGGTATCGACGGCAGCGTCTATGACGAAAGGGGGTTGTTGTTTATATGAGCATATTTACAGGGCTTTTCCGCTCGCGAGATAAGCCCGCAAATAGGATTGGCGGCGGTTGGAGTTTCCTGTTCGGCGGTACGACCAGCGGCAAGGCGGTCAATGAGCGGACGGCGATGCAGACCTCGGCGGTCTACGCCTGCGTCCGCATCCTTGCCGAATCGGTGGCGGGGCTTCCTCTCCACGTTTACGAGCGTACAACTAACGGAAGTAAGTCCACAAAGCCGCGGCATCCCCTCTACCGACTGCTCCATGATGAGCCTAACCGGGAGATGACTTCGTTCGTGTTTCGAGAAACGCTTATGAGCCACCTACTCCTGTGGGGCAACGCCTATGCGCAGATTATCAGAGACGGCAGGGGTTTCCCCATCGCACTCTACCCACTACTGCCGGACAGGATGTCGGTCGACCGCAATAACAGCGGCGAACTGACTTACATCTACCAAAGCGACAAAGGTCAGGTCAAGCTGCAGCGTGAGAATCTCCTGCACATCCCCGGTTTAGGCTTCGACGGCTTAATCGGCTACTCACCGATAGCGATGGCCAAGAACTCCATCGGCATGGCGCTCGCCACCGAGGAATACGGCGCGGCCTTCTTCGCCAACGGAGCAAACCCCGGTGGCGTATTGGAACATCCCGGCGTGGTGAAAGACCGCGACAGGCTTCGTGAATCTTGGCAGTCGCAGTTTTCGGGAGCGAACGCCCACAAGATAGCTGTGCTGGAGGAAGGTCTCAAATTCCACCAGATGTCCATACCGCCCGAACAGGCGCAGTTCCTCGAAACACGGAAGTTCCAGATCAACGAAATAGCGAGGATATTCCGCGTGCCGCCACACATGGTCGGCGACCTCGAAAAGAGCAGCTTCTCCAACATCGAGCAGCAGTCCTTGGAGTTCGTCAAATACACCCTCGACCCGTGGGTGGTCAGATGGGAGCAGTCTTTACAGCAGGCTCTCATCTTGCCATCGGAAAAGGCGACGATCTTTATCAAGTTTAACCTCGACGGGCTGCTTCGCGGTGACTACCAAAGCCGTATGCAAGGCTATTCGACAGGCATTCAAAACGGCTTTATGTCGGTAAACGACGTACGCGGCTTGGAGGACATGAACCTGCTGACCGCCGAGGAAGGCGGAGAACTACACTTTGTCAACGGCAACATGGTAAAGCTGGCCGACATCGGCGCGGCATACAAATCGAAAGAAACGGAGGACACAAGCTAATGAACAATCAGACGCGGGCGCAAAACCCGAAAAAAGCAGAACAATCAGAGCGCAAATCGCCCCCGGCGGCTCGCCGGTTCTGGAGCTGGGTGCGAGACGAACCCACAGGCGAACGCACCCTCTACCTCGACGGGGTCATTTCCGAGGACACTTGGTGGGGCGACGAAATCACTCCGGCAATGTTCAAGTCGGAACTGTTCTCAGACAAGGGTGACATCACCATCTGGCTCAACTCACCCGGCGGCGACTGCATAGCGGCAAGCCAAATCTACTCCATGCTGATGGACTATCCGCACAACGTCACGGTCAAGATTGACGGCATCGCGGCTTCGGCGGCAAGTGTCGTGGCGATGGCGGGGACGAAAGTTCTCATGGCTCCCACCGCCCTGATGATGGTGCATAACCCGCTGACAATCGCCATCGGCGACAGCGTGGAAATGCAGAAAACGATAGATATGCTCGCCGAAGTCAAGGAGAGCATCATCAACGCCTATCAAATCAAGACGAACCAGAGCCGCGTGAAAATCTCCCACTGGATGGACGCTGAAACGTGGATGAATGCGAACAAGGCAATGGAACTTGGCTTCGCAGACGGCGTACTGGAAGATGGCAAGCGCACAAAGCCTAGCGAAACCTATGCCTTTTCAAGGCGAGCGGTCACCAACTCCCTGCTTGACAAGGTCAAGCCCAAAGAACAACCGAAACCCGAACAGCCACAAGGCGTACCCGCCCAGTCACTCGAAAAGCGGCTCAATCTCATTCTACATTAAAAAAACGGAGGTATCTGACAATGAGTAAAATCCTTGAACTACGCGAAAAACGCAACAAAATCTGGAACACCGCCAAGGAGTTCCTCAACCAGAAGCGCGGCGCGGACGGGCTTGTCCCCGCTGAAGCCGCAGCAGAATACGACAAAATGGAAGCCGACATGGTCGCCCTCGGCAAGGAAATCGAGCGTCTGGAACGCCAGTCGGCCTATGACCTTGAGATGGGCAAGCCGACATCCGCTCCCATTTTGGGTGCGCCGACCAAGTCCACCGAAGCCAAGACAGGCAGGGCTACCAATGAGTACAAGGCGGACTTCGGCAATATCCTGCGTGGGAAACTACCCGTTAACAACGTTTTGAGCACGTCCCCCGACACCGACGGCGGCTATCTCGTGCCGATGGAATTCGAGCGGCAGATTATCATGGGGCTTCGGGAAGCCAACGTCATCCGCTCCATAGCCAAGACCATCACGACCTCGGCGGAGCGTAAAATCCCCATTGCCACAACACACTCCACCGCACAGTGGACTGCCGAGAACGCCGCTTACACTGAAAGCAACCCAACCTTCGCACAGAAGACGATCGATGCTTTCAAGCTGACCGATCTTGTGAAAGTCAGCACCGAGTTGTTGCAGGATTCCATGTTCGACCTCGAAAGCTACATCGCGGCTGAGTTCGCCAGAGCGTTCGGCGTCGCCGAGGAAGAAGCATTCTGTGTCGGCACCGGCACGGGTCAGCCTACAGGGATTTTTACCGCAAGCGGCGGCACGGTCGGTGTGACGGCGGGTTCTGCTACGGCAATCACCGTCGACAACATCATCGACCTCATTTACGCTCTGAAAAGCCCGTACCGCAGAAATGCCGTATTCCTCATGAAAGACGTGACAGTGTCCACGCTCAGGAAACTGAAGGATAGCAACGGCGCTTATCTCTGGCAGCCCTCCGTACAGGCGGGTCAGCCCGACAGGCTTCTTGGCTATCCCATTTACACTTCCCCTTACGCGCCTGCTGCGGCGGCTTCGGCTCTGCCTATAGCTTTCGGCGACTTCTCCAACTACTGGATTGCCGACCGCTTGGGAAGAACGGTGCAAAGGCTCAATGAACTTTACGCCGGAAACGGTCAGGTAGGCTTCATCGCCACCGAGCGCGTGGATGGGAAAGTCATCCTATCTGAGGGCATACAGCTTCTTCAGATGGGTTCGTAGTGGGAGGTGGGCGGCGATGACGCCAATGGAATTATTGCCAAAAGTCAAAGAAAACCTGATACTTGCACACGGCGAGGATGACGGTCTGCTCCTGCGGCTCATCACCGCCGCCGTGAGCTATGCCGAAAGCTATCAGCATATCTCGGAGGGTTTTTATACAGAGAACCCTATGCCTCCAACCACCGAGCAGGCGATCATCATGCTGTCGAGCCATTTCTACGAAAGCAGGGATGGCTCGACGGCTGGCTTTTTCGCCGACAGCGTTCAGGCGGGTCAGCAGGTTTGGAACACGGTCAACACCCTATTGCGCCTTGACAGATTGTGGGGGGTTTGACCGTCACGAACGAAGCCAAGCATCGTTAAAGCGTATACGAAACTCTTCAAGGACTTCCTCAAATCGTGCAAATCCTTCTTCACGCATACGGTGTGCAAAACCGATACTACGCTCCGTGCCAATGACCGCCGACCAAAAATACTGTACCATCCCGGCGGCATCACGTTGGCTCATTCGGGTAATCGTAAGATTCACACCGCTTTTGAGTTCTTTGGAAGCAGTAGGAGAATTCAGGACAGGGTCAAAAACGTGTTGATGGAGAAACGCCAGCAATTCTTGTTCTTTAGTCATATTACCCCTCGCTTTCAGAGGATGGAATTATTTCCTCAACTCGCTTGACGATTTTCATGCTCCTTGGAGCAAGCACGTCAAAGCGGTACGTTGAGGCAGACTGAAACTTAGTTGCGTTGATGCTTTTAGGTAAGTCTTTCTGTTTCCACACTGTGTACCCGAAAGGCTCAAGTATGGTCTTAATCATCAGCCCTACTGCTTGCTTGGTAAAGTTGTCGTCCAGAGAATTATCATGCGACTTGTTTGGGTCGGCGAAAAAATGCTCGACATTGACGGCAACAGGTGCAAGAGCAGGTTTACCTGCTTCGCTCGCGTCTATCATCTGAACGATGATGAAGTCCTGCGAGAGGAAACCAAAAATATTCTGCATATCGTCGTCGTTTTCGAACTTGCGGCAGTTTGGGTTTTGAGTGATGAAATCGTTATAGGTAGCTAACATAATGGACACTCCTTTTGTGTTAAGTTGTTTTACTTATGTATAATAACATATCTGAAATCAGTTGTCTATATGTTTAGGAAAAAATTCGGAGGTGTCCGCCTTATGGCATTCGGGAAAATGAACACGTTTGTAAACATCGTCACCACTTCCCCGACCAAGGATGTCGAGGGTTTTGTCAAAAAGGGCGACACCGTACTTGCTTCCGTCCGTGCATATAAAGAGGAAAAACACGGTACGGAGCGTTGGGCAAACATGGCGGCGTTTTCCGAAGCAACCGCCCTGTTCCGCTTCCGCAAATTGCCGGGGCTTGCCGTTGACACGACACTTATCATCACCTGCGACACAGGCAGATACCGCATTATTTCTGCGGAGGATGTCAAAGGTCGCGGAATGTATATCGAGTGCCTTTGCGAGAAACTCAAAAGGAGCGTGAAGTGATGGCAAAAGTTGAATTAACACTCCCCACCGACTTTGAAGAACGGCTCTCCCGCCTTGGCGACAAGACGGATGAAATCATCCCCAAGGTGCTGGAAGCGGGCGGCGAAGTCGTGCTTGCCAAGGCGAAAAGCAACCTCTCCTCCGTGGTCGGGCGGGGCACGAAAGTAAAGAGCCGCTCCACAGGCGAGTTGGAAAACTCCCTCGGCCTGTCGAAAGCACGGCAAAAGCGGGACGGCTCCGGCTGGGACGTTAAGGTCGGTTTCGCCGAACCCCGGCGCGGTAAAGGCGACTCTAATGCCAAAATCGCAAACATCATCGAATACGGGCGACATGGGCGACCGGCGAAGCCTTTTATGAAGCCCGCCCGAACCCAGTCGAAAAACGCCGCTGTTGAAGCGATGAAAGAGAAATTCGAGCAGGAGGTTGAGCACATATGAGCATTTTACAAGAACTGAACACGCTGCTCTCTTCCATTCTGCCTGTGGAAACGGGCATATTCAGCAGCGTTGCGCCCGACGAGTATCTTGTCCTCACGCCGATGACGGACACCTTCGCCTTGTTCGGCGACAACACGCCGCTCATCGATGTGTCCGAGGTGCGCATATCCCTGTTTTCAAAGGGCAATTACATCAAACGGAAGTATCAGATTACCGCCGCCCTGCTTGGGGCGGCGTTCACCATAACAGACCGCCGGTATATTGGTCACGAGGACGATACCGGCTACCACCACTTCGCTTTAGATGCGGCAAAAGAATATGAAACGGAGGAAAATTAATATGGCTACTATCGGACTTGATAAACTCTACTACGCACCAATCACCGAAGCGCCGACCACGGGTCACGAAACCTACGGCTCGCCGGTCATGCTGGCGAAGGCTATCTCGGCTGAACTTTCCATTGAACTCGCTGAAGCGACGCTCTGGGCGGATGACGGCGCCGCCGAAATCATCAAGGAATTCAAAAACGGTAAACTGACCCTTGGCGTGGACGACATCGGGAAAACCGTCGCCGCCAAACTGACGGGAGCGATCACGGACGAAAACGGCGTCCTTATCTCGGCTTCGGAGGATGGCGGCGACCCTGTGGCTATCGGATTTCGGGCGAAGAAGGCAAACGGCAAGTACCGCTATTTCTGGTTGTACCGCGTGAAGTTTGGCGTACCGTCCACTAACCTCGCCACCAAAGGCGACAGCATCACCTTTTCCACGCCGAGCATTGAAGGCACGGTCTCCCGCCGCAATAAACCGGACGGCAACGACCGCCATCCGTGGAAAGCAGAAGTCAACGAAGACGATACGGATGTGGTGTCCGGTGTAATCAGCGGATGGTATACGCAGGTGTATGAACCTGAGTTTGGTATCGTTTAGGAGGGCTGACATATGGATAACGAAAGAAGCGCGGTAATCCGCATCGGCGACGGGGATTTCGAGTTGCAGCTTACCACCCGTGCCACCAAGGAAATCGCCAAACGCTACGGCGGGCTTGAAAATTTGGGTGAGAAGCTGATGAAATCGGAGAACTTCGAGATGGCTCTGGACGAGATTATTTGGTTAATTACCCTCCTTGCTAATCAGCCCATCCTCATCCACAACCTTCGGAACAAGGAAAAACCGAAAGAACTGCTAACCGCGGAAGAGGTGGAACTGCTCACTTCGCCCCTTGAACTGGCGGCATATAAGACGGCAATCACCGAGGCGATGTTCAAGGGTACGAACCGCAATATTGAAAGCGAGGGCGGCGTGTCAAAAAACGCCGAGGTCGGGTAAGCGACGATGAGTTGTTTACCCGACTTTTGTATTACGGTATGGTTCATCTGAACCGCTCCGAGGAGGAAACGTGGCTCACACCTATTGGTCAATTATTGGATTTGTGGGAATGTCACCGTCAGTTCCTTGGGATGACAAAGCCGAAGCGTGAACTGTTTATTGAGGATGTCATCCCCGATGGCATCTGATTTTTTTTGCGGAAGGAGGTGTTTTAGGTGGCTGACAATTTTGGACTGAAAATAGGTATCGAGGGCGAGAAGGAATTTAAGAACGCCCTGCGTGATATAAACCAGTCGTTTAAAGTCCTTGGCTCGGAAATGAAGCTGGTGTCGAGTGAATTCGATAAGCAGGATAAATCCATAGCGGCCACAGCCGCCCGTAACGAAGTCCTCAACAAGGCAATCGACGCCCAGAAGGACAAAATCTCTACACTCGAAGCAGCACTAAAAAACGCCTCCGACAGCTTTGGCGAAAACGACAGCCGCACCCAAAACTGGCAGATTGCCCTGAACAACGCCAACGCGGAACTCAACAACATGGAGCGCGAACTGGAGGAATCAGCGGAGGAAGCCGACGACCTCGGCGAAGAGCTGGAGGATGCGGGTGACAGCGCGGAAAAAAGCGGCGACAAATTCGATAAACTGGGCGGCATCCTCAAGGGCATCGGTATGGCAATGGGTGCGGTGGCTGTCGCCGCCGGAGCTGCCGCCATTAAACTCGGCAAAGAAGTCGTGCAGCAGTTCGGCGAACTGGAGCAGAACCTTGGCGGCTCCGAGGCCGTCTTTCAAAAATACGCCGGCAATATGCAAAAAATCGGCGAAGAAGCCTACAAAAATATGGGTGTGTCGCAAAGTCAATATCTTGCCACCGCCAACAAAATGGGCGCTTTGTTTCAAGGTTCAGGCTTGGATGTGCAAAAATCGGCTGAACTAACCGAAAAGGCGATGCAACGTGCGGCTGACATGGCTTCGGTCATGGGAATTGATATGCAGCAAGCGCTCGACTCCGTAGCTGGCGCGGCAAAAAGCAACTTTACCATGATGGATAACCTCGGTGTCGCCATGAACGCCACCAACATCGAAGCCTATGCCCTCTCAAAAGGTCTTGATTTTGTTTGGAGTTCTGCCACCCAAGCGGAAAAAGCCGAAGTCGCCATGCAGATGTTTTTTGAGAACACCGAGCAGTACGCGGGCAACTTCGCAAAGGAATCCACCGAAACCGTCACCGGTGCGCTCGGTCTGCTCACAGCCGCCACTGATTCGTTTGTGGCAGGTCTTGGCAACGCCAACGCCGATATGACGAACCTCACCGAGAACCTCGTTGACGCTTTTCAAGCGGTAGTGCAGAACATCGTGCCTGTCTTGGAAAACATCGTGAAAGCTCTGCCGCAGGCGACCGACGCTATACTGTCGGCAGTCGGTGATTTGCTTCCGATGTTATTGGACGTGGTCGTGAATATCTTTACGCAGGTGCTGAACACAATCCTCTCGCTTTTGCCGGAGTTGATTCCTGCAGCAGTGGATGCCGTCATGACGATAGTCGGTGCTTTGATAGATAACCTTCCTCTGCTCATTGATGCGGCGGTGCAATTGGTAACCGCCCTCGTGACAGGCATAGCCGACGCACTCCCTCAACTGATACCAGCGGCGGTCAACGCCGTCACCACCATAGTTCAAGGCTTGGTAAACAGTCTGCCTATGATATTGAACGCCGCCTTGCAACTGGTTCTCGGACTGACAGAGGGCATCTTGGACGCGCTGCCCCGGTTGATAGTGGCTCTGCCCGCCATCATCCTCGGCATCGTGGATTTCATCATTGGGGCGATTCCGCAAATCATCGACGCAGGGATTCAGCTTCTGGTTTCGCTTGTTGAAGCGCTGCCCGAAATCATCACGGCGATTGTGGCAGCGATTCCACAGATTATTGAAGGACTGATTACAGCGATACTCGGCTCTATACCACAGCTGATTGATGCGGGAATCAAGTTGTTGGTGTCGCTGATTCAAAATCTGCCGCAAATCATCACCACGGTCGTAGTGGCGATACCACAGATTATCACATCGCTCATAACAGCGATTGTCGGGAGTATTCCACAAATCATCCAAGCGGGCATACAGCTATTTGTATCCCTGATTAAGAACCTCCCAACCATTATCGTGGAAATCGTGAAAGCGATCCCCCAGATTATTACCGCCATCGTAAAGGCCTTCACGGGTAACATTGGGAAAATGATACAGGTCGGCAGCGATCTCATCAAGGGGCTGTGGCAGGGCATTTCCAATGTCTCAGACTGGATTCGGGGTAAAATATCCGGCTTTTTCGGCGGCATAGTTGACGGCATCAAGAACTTTTTTGGCATCAAGTCCCCGTCCACCTTATTCGCCGGACTTGGCGAGAACATGGGTCAGGGCATCGGCGTGGGCTTCGAGCGGGCGATGGATGAAGTCGCCAAAGATATGCAAAACGCTATCCCCACCGCTTTCGATACGCCCGGCGTGAACGCGGGTGATGTAACTGGCGGTCATGGCGGCTTGGCGGTGTCAGGCGTGCCTGCGCTTATCACCATACAACAGATGATTGTCCGCAGCGAGGACGACATCCGCAGGATTTCACAGGAACTGTATAACTTGATGCAGACCGGCTCGCGGGCGCGGGGACGGTTCAACCCGGCATAAGGAGGAGGTGTTGGCGTGGGCTTTATTTTCAACGGAATATCATCACAAGGCATGAACGTCAAGGCTCGGCTGACCTCTTGGCAGGCTTCGCCGCCCTTGCGGAACTCCTTTGTGCAAATACCCGGCAAGCCCGGCGTGGCGGACTTTGGGAGCGACAGCGCGGAGCGGGTCATTACCGTGCGGTGCAATATCGCACCGAGGCACAGCCTCGCTTCTCTGGTTGATGTTTTGGATGGACTTGCCGAGTGGCTCGACCCCGACAAGGGGCTGAAACAACTTGTGCTTGACGATGTGCCGGACAGATACTTCACGGCGCGGTTGCAGGACGCCGTAAACTGCGAGCGGCTTATTCGGTCAGCAGGCGCATTTGACCTGAACTTCGTCTGCCCTGACCCACACGCATATGCTTTGACGGACGAGGGTTTTACGCTGACCCAAACCGGCGCGAATACGGTCACGAGGGTCAAGGGCAACACGAATTCACTCCCTGTCTGTCTTTTGAAAGGCATAATTCCGTCAGGTTCTGCGACCTATGTGTCATTGAAAACAAACGATGAGGATCTCCGCGTGGTCGGCGCGCTGGCTTCCGGCGAAACCCTCGTCATCGACAGCGGTTTGGTGACCGCCAAGGTGGTAGACAGCACGGGCGAAACGCTCCGAAACGGGCTGCCATTATTACAGGAGTTGAATTTTCCCATACTCCGCAAAGGAGCGAACACCGTAACCATCACGGCGGTCGGTGCAACTTTTACGGAACTGCAAATACAGGCTAAGAGCCGATGGAGGTGAGGACGTGGCGGTAAAATCCATTTTAACTTCTCAAACAGACTTTACGGGCGAAATCCCCGCGACCGAAAAAACATCCGCACTCTGGCGGTTCAACGAATCTACGCCGGACAGCGATACTCGCCTCGCGGATTCCTCCGGCAAAGGTCGGCATCTCACCATCTCCGGCTGGAGCGGCACGACCGCATCTCTTCCGAATGGCAGGTTCGGACGATATTTCCGTATGAACATCAATAACCCGACCACCGAAAAGACGCACCTTGTTGCTACAAACGGTGGCACATTCTTCTCGAACATTGGGAACAGGATCGCCGTGGGCGGCTGGATTAACCCCACGACACATTCGATTGGACAAAACTTTATCCCTCTTTTCAATACAAGACAAGGTCCCGGCCAGCCGATTCTTTATATCTCCCTCTTCCAAGGGCGGCCGCGTATGATGCTCTACAACTCGGCGGGGACGCTTATCCTCGACCAGACAGAAACGCCCGGCTTCAACATGGTCAACAACGGTTGGTACTTCCTCGCCGCCATTATAAATGTGACTGGCAAGAATTCGCAGTTAACCCTTTGCAACCGTGGCGACGGCGTGGTGTGGACGGCTCCCTTGCGGACATTCACAGGCATACTGAACCCATCATGTACGGCAAATATCGTCATGGGGATGCACGCAAACCAGTATTACTATGCGGGTGGCCTGGATGAGTGGTTCTTTGAAACGGACACCGACCTGACCATCGACGACCTGATACGGCATTTTCGTCAAGCGATGCTTGGGGGCGGCGGCGACACTTCGGGAAACGTGGATGCACTGACCGAGCCGGGAGCTGTCACCCTGCGGAAGGGTACCAATAACCTCTATCCTGAAAGCGGTCAACTTACCACGATTGCCGCCGAATGCAACCTTGCGGGGAGTGGTCGGGTATCGGTAACAAGCGAGTACACGGCGGGCGTGACTTCGATATCGCTCATTGAAACCTCAACATCCGACGACCTCATCGACTGGTCGGCTTGGCAGGCGGTCGGCTCGAACGGCGAACTTGCGTCCCCGAACCGTTCATATATCAAATATAGGGTAACGCTCTCCACTAACAACATAGCGGTCACGCCGAAGCTGCTCGATATCACCCTCCACGACATACCGAAAGCCCCGTATGAGAAACTGGGGTTTTCTCGTCCCGTGGTCTTGAACGGCAACGGTGCGTGGGAAGCGGTACTTGAAAACGCCTACGACATTATCGTCACGGGCGAGGTCAACGGAGCGGATACTTTGGAATTCAAGCTGCCGTTCAGTGACCCGAAGCGGGCGACGCTCGACAACGAAAAACAAGTGCAGATTGCCGAGGACATTTACCGCATACGGACGATGACGGATGAAAAAGGCTCGGACGGCAACAGCATCCTGACCACGGTTTATGCGGAAGCGGCGTTCTACGACCTAACCTTCAGCGCTGAGAAACAGCCGAGAGAGTTCAACGCCGACCTGCCCGCCGTCCCGATGGTGTTTGCCCTTGCGGGGACGGGTTGGGATGTCGGCACGATCAATGTAACCACGCTTCGGACATGGGACTGTCAAGAAAAGAACGCGCTCTCAATCCTACGGATGGTGCAAAACATCCACGGCGGCGATTTGGTGTTCCACAGCCGTGACCGCCGCGTAGACTTGCTGACGTTCAACGGAACAGACAGCGGCGCACTCTTTGCCTACCGAAAGAACCTAACTGGAATTAAGCGTGTAGTGGATACACGAACCCTTGTCACGCGGCTCTACGCTATCGGCAAGGACGGCATGTCCTTCGCCACTATCAACGGCGGCAAGGAATATATTGAGGACTTCACCTATTCAAACGAGGTTCGGGTGGCGACACTCGACTGTTCCAATTTCACGAACCCTTATCAGATGCTTGAATTTACAAATATGCGGCTTGCGGAGTATTCAAAACCCCGCGTGTCCTACGTCCTTTCGGCGATGGACTTGTCCGTGCTGACAGGTTATGAGCATGAACGGTGGGATTTAGGCGATATCGTGACCGTGGACGACAGGGATTTGAACTTGACCATCAAGACCCGGATTATTCGCCGCCAGTATAACCTCCAAGAGCCGTGGAAAACAGTGCTGGAACTCTCCACGAAACTTAGGGAACTGGGCGATTCGTCCTCATCGGCGATTGCAGACCAGTTCGACCAGTCAAACCTTATAGGACAGGAAATCAAGGACATGGTGCCGTTCAACCATCTGCGCAACTCCCGTGCCGACGACGGCTTCGCCTACTGGCAGAATAGTGGCTTCTCGGTGGACACCGAAAACGGCGTGTCCGGCACGGCTTCCTTCAAAGCGGTTGGTGTGGCGAATATGACAAAGAGCATGGCGCAGACGGTTTATCCGGCTTCAAGACGCAACTACACCATATCGGCGCAAATCGGCTCGGATAATTTGAGCAAAGGCACGAACGGGCAGGTTGGCATTGAGGTGGTGTTCGAGTACGAGGACGGAACAACCGAAACACGATTTATTGATTTGTATTGAGAGGTCGGTGATTTTATATGGCATATTTTCAACAAGTGGCGCGGGACGCTTCGCCCAAAGGCTACGGTAAACTCCGTTCAATCACTATCCGTCTCGTTATACAGAACTGCACGGGCGAGGTGTTCTTCACCGACCTTATGTTACAGGCGGGCGCCGTTGCAACGGGCTGGGTCGGTCACGTCTGCGAGATTAAGTGGACGCTGGACGGATAATCTCACAAAAGTATATTTGTCTTATATACATGACATTTAGACTTAAATATGATACAATACTCTCGGGAGGTGGTTCGATGGGTAAAAATCTACGGATAAAATCAGCACGGGCGGCAAAAGACATGACGCAAAAGGATCTTGCAGATGCTGTCGGAGTCGCTCGGCAAACAATGAACGCAATCGAAAAAGGCGATTATAACCCTTCGATAAACCTATGCATCGCAATATGCAAGGTTCTGGGAAAAACACTAGACCAACTTTTCTGGGAGGATGATGGTAATGATGAATAATAAAAATGGGTTAGACGAAATGCAAAGACAACGGCGAAACAGCATAGGCAATCAGATGTTTATGATTATGTTTTGGGCACTTTTTCTCAATATTGGGCTTTACGGAGCAGGTATAACATGGCTGAAATATCCCACTGATGTAATCATCATCGTGTCAGCGTGTATGTTTGTTTATCTTGTCAGACTGATTGTTTCAGGTTCCTATTTAGCCGAAAAAGAACAAAAGGGTATAAGCTGGGTAAATCGCCTTACTATGATAATCATGTCGACTGTTGCAGTTGTAGTGATATCTTTATCTCGTATCTCCGGTACGAATGAACCATGGAGCAATGCTGTTACTATATTTGTGACAGCAGTGGCGGTAGGTTCGATAATAGCACTGGTTACGCTTATCGTAAAGAGAGTGCGTAACAAAGACAATGATGATGAACAATAATTTCTGTCACACTCATTGGAAAGACCGCCACGGTGGTCTTTTTTCTTGCCCGAAAGGAGGTGCAAACGGCAATGATAATCAACAACTTCATCCGCTTTGCAGAGGTAATAAAACTTAAAGAGGAAAAACGAATCGTGAGCGTAACCCTCCGTACTCTCATCGCCGACTGTACGGGCGAGATTTACTTTACCGACATTCAGCTTCAGGAGGGCGACAAACTGACAGGCTACACACCGCATACCACTACCATGCTCCGTAATAGCGGTAATGCCCCTCGTTACCAAAACGCCGTGGTACGTGGTGGTGCGACCCTCGTCCTGTTCAATACAGGGGAAACCTCGGCGGGGCTCGATTGCTATATCTACCCGAAACAGCCGATGGCGGCGGAAAGTATTGAAGTCTCGCAGGGTATGGGCTCGCATAGGTGCAGATTCATTTCGGCGGTGAACTCAGGCGACACGTTGGCGCTCAGGGCTTCCAGCCGTGAGTGCCAACGGAACGGCAGTCCTACGCCCAAAGACGGTTTTTACCAATATACCTCCGCTCACGACAGCAAGCATCTTGTTAAATTGGAAGGTGGCAAATCTGCAAGGGTTTACCTCGAATACACAGAAATGATGGAAGGAGAACCACTCCAATGAGCAGGGATTATCTTAAAGGCAAAAAATGCATGATATGGTCGTTCATGGGCAACACACGTATGCATCAAGCCTTGAACAACTACGGCGACCGCTTTGAAACTGTCGGCATCTTCACCTTCGAAGTGGACATCAGCGGTACAATCTCTGAAACAGGAACGCCTATATCAGGCATGATGCCGTATATCAACAAATGGCCGAAGGTGCGGTGGTTTCTTACTGTGATGAACCACGGCACGGCTTCCATTTTTACCGCTCTGCGGAATAACACGAACGGGGCAAAGGCGAAGTTTCTCGCTGAATTGGTGCGTATTATGCAGAAGTACCCGTGGTGCGCTGGCGTGGACATCGACTTAGAACGTGGCGGCGATTACGATAACAAGGACGCAGCGAACGCTCTCTTCCGCGATATTTACCAGACTGTCAAGGCGTACAATTCCACCAAACTGGTTAATATCTGTTTGCCTGGGATGACGAGCATCCAAGGCTCGGTGGGCGGCGAAAACTGGTGCGTATATGCCGACCTCGACGCTTACTGCGACACGGCGGCGATTATGTCCTACGGTATGGCATGGGCAGGCAGCGCGCCGGGACCTGTTTCGCCGCGCGACTGGCTTGTCGGCGTTTACGACTATGCCGCTAGGGTGATGAATCCGCAAAAAGTCTATATGGGTTTGCCGGGCTACGGTTGGGAGTGGCAAATTTATGCCAATGCATCCGACCTCGGTAAAACCTATCGCGGCGTATCGCTTACTTACTACGCCGCTAAGATATGGGCGGAGGGTGGCTACAACTTCACAGGAAACGCTCCTCCACAGCCGATGATACCGTGGCTTGCCTACTGGGACGATTACGACCAAGTGCCATATATGTTTCCGCAAGTGTACGACTACGCGGAGGGCAGCGACGCTTCGAGCCGTGAAGCCCCGATAGTCGGAGACAGCTACAACCGCCGCCGATACCTGACCTGCTACGGCAAAACGCAAAAAACGGAGTTCGGCACAATCTATGTTGACCGAAACGGTGAGCCGGACAGCTATACGGATGGTGTGGTGGTCGGCAACGGCACGATTACGCTCTCATCCGACACGGGGACGGCTACCTACAATTTCACCGTACCACAGTCAGGTGTTTATGATGTTGCCGTCCGTATCTGCTTTCCGTTCTGGGATAAGAACGGCATCAACATTTCCCTTGATGGCTCATCTGCCAGCTTTTCCGAAAGCCGCCTGTGGTGGCCATACTGGAAAAGCACCTTTTGGGCGGTTCTTGCCAAAGAACGCGGCCTGTCGGCGGGAAGCCACACCATTACCATTGACGGCGGAGTGGCGGGAGCGCAATTCTACGGTTTGCGTATATGCTTATCTTTTTCAGAGCAACCTTCGGCGGGTTCGGCGACATTTGCCCTATCGCCACGCAGTTTCAAGGATGTGAACGGCAATATGGCTATTCCCGATAAAGGCTTCAAGCTGACCACCGAAGTTCTGCGGCGAAAGCCTGACTCAGCTCTGGCATGGTACGAGGACTTCCGCGACCCCATAACACTGCAAAGCACTAATTGGACTACGCTTTCAGGCAATTGGGCTGTCTGGCGCAGCGACCAGTACGCCACCGGCAGGGTCTATTCACAGCTTGAGGGCAGCGGCCAGCTTGCGTGGAAGTACGACGGCTTCACTGATGTCCACCTTCGGGCGCGGATTGCTTTCCCCCACAACGGGAGTGGACGCGCCGGGGTGTTTATCGGCGACATATTCTGCTGTATCAACATCGACTCACAGCGGGTCGAACTCTACCAAGGCTCGACTTTGCTCGGCAGCTATAGCGCATCCTATTCCAAAACACCCGCCGCCGACATTCGGACGAATCCGAATATGTACCTCATCGAAATGAGGAAGCGAGGCAATCGCGTCAGGGTCTATTCAGGCAGCAGCAATGTCCTCCGCTTTACGGCGACGATATCAACGGCAAGCGGTTACTGCGGTATCCAGTCGGATGGCGAAATCAAATGCGAACTGCTACGTTTGGGCGATGCTTGGACGTATGAGCCTTATGAATCTTTTTACGTAACCATGCCTAACGGCACGACTGAAAGCTACGGTAGGATTGCCCGAAGCAGCGTGACGTGGGACAACGAATTCGAGGTATTCACGCTTACCTCGGATGTGGAGGAAGCCTCTACCCGAAGCGAGGACATCTCAATGGACTACGACTTTGTGCACTCGGCGATGCTGTACATTCCATGCAACGCCGACTACACGGCAAAATTCACGCCATGCGATATCAACGTCTGGTGTTCGCGGCTATTCCTCGGCGATGGGGATGGGTTCGGCATTGTCTACTACCAAGACGTGGACAGCATTGTCTACTGGGCAAATGAAGCGGCATACCGATGGGGACTCAGGGGTTTTGCCATGTGGTCACTCGGCCAGGAAGACTTGCGGCTTTGGGACGCTCTCCCGAAACAAATTTGAAGTGTAATCGACATTCGCGCCTGCCTATCTTGGCAGGCGTTTTATATGCGAAAAACAGGAGGTAAAACGAAAATGAAAGAAATTTGGAATTGGATTCAGGTTGCGTTTGCAGCCACCGGCGGGACGCTGGGCTGGTATTTGGGTGGACTGGACGGCTTCCTCTACACACTCATCGCCTTTGTGGTCGTTGACTACATCACAGGCGTACTTCGGGCAATTGTGGAAAAGAAGCTGTCCAGCCAAATCGGAGCGAACGGCATCGCCAAGAAGGTGGTGCTGTTCCTTGTGGTCGGCATCGGGCATCTGATTGACACTTATCTGCTCGGAGGCACAGGCGCACCGCTTCGCACAGCAGTCATCTTCTTCTATATCGCCAATGAGGGCGTATCACTTTTGGAAAATGCAACAGCAATCGGGCTGCCAGTACCTGAAAAACTAAAAGATACACTCGCCGGGCTGCATGGAAAGGATGAACAGAAATGAACCTGCGGAAACTGATATTCACGAATAACGCCTGTTATAAAGCGGGCAGAACCATCACTGTAAAGGGAATTATGGTTCACTCCACCGGCGCAAACAATCCCAACCTGCGCCGCTATGTAGGACCCGACGATGGACTGCTCGGTAAAAACCAGTACAACAACCATTGGAATCAAGATAAACCAGACGGGCGGCAGGTTTGTGTCCACGGCTTCATCGGGAAACTGGCTGATGGCACCATTGCCACTTATCAGACTCTGCCGTGGAATCATCGCGGCTGGCACGGTGGCTCCGGTACAAAAGGCTCGGTCAATAACACCCACATCGGGTTTGAAATCTGCGAGGACGGGTTAACCGATGCCGCCTACTTTAACGCCGTCTACAAGGAAGCCGCTGAACTGTGCGCGTATCTCTGCAAGGAGTACAAACTTGATCCGATGGCTGATGACGTTATCATCGGGCATTTCGAGGGGCATAGGCGCGGTATCGCCAGTAACCATGCCGACCCCGGACACTGGTTTTCGAAACACGGCAAGTCGATGGATACTTTCCGCACCGAGGTCAAGAGGTTACTTGTGGCAACTGAAGTGCCGAAACCTCCCGCACCCACTCCGTCCGAGCCGAAAAAACTGTACCGCGTGCAAGTCGGGGCTTACTCAGTAAAGGCGAATGCCGATGCCATGCTCACAAAGGTCAAGGCGGCGGGGTTTAATGATGCTTTTATCAAAACCGAATGAACCGCTTACGGCGGTACGCAAACGCCCCTCTCCTGTCTGTAGACGGTAGAGGGGCGCTTTTTATTTCCCCTCCGAAACGGAGGAAAACATATGACTACTGCTCAGAAACAACGAATTGAATACTTACGCGGCAAAGGTGAGAGCTACGCCGCTATCGCCGACGATCTCAGCATATCCGAAAACACCGTTAAGTCCTACTGCCGCCGAAATAACATCGGCGTTGCGATAAAGCAAGAACAACCCGTAGCCACTAACACCTGTGCCAACTGCGGCCGTCCCCTTGAACACACGCCGGGGTCGAAGCGGAAACGCTTCTGCTCCGACAAATGCCGTATGATGTGGTGGAAGGCTCACCCCGAAGCAGTAAACCGCAAGGCAGTCTACCGTTTCGCCTGCCCGGCCTGCGGTACGGAATTTGAAGCCTACGGGAACACGCGTCGCAAATACTGCTCGCGGTCTTGCTTCGGGGCGATGCGGAGGGCTTCGCTATGAACAAGGAAGAAGCAATCCTCCGCTACAAGTCAGCGATGGCAGTGTTCAAAAACTGGCTCTCCGAGGGTGTGATTTCCGACGACGACCTGCTGGCAATAGACACAATGCTCGCCCAAAAGTACGGTTTATCCTCGTGCAGTATATTCCTCGAAAATGACTTGCTATGTAAGGAAAAAAGAGTGATATATGGTAGTGCGAAAGGAGGCCATTATGGGCAGAAAGATAACTAAACTACCACGGACGGCGCAGTTGCTGCCGTCACGACAACGGGTCGCGGCGTATGCCCGCGTTTCCTGCGGTAAAGACGAAATGCTCCACTCCCTTGCCGCTCAGATCAGCCATTACTCAAATCTGATACAAAGCAAGCCGGAATGGGAGTATGTCGGCGTATATACCGACGAAGCGGAAACCGGCACGAAGGGCAGCAGGCCGGAATTTCAGCGGCTGATTGCCGACTGTCGGGCGGGGCGTATCGACCTCGTCCTCACAAAGTCAATCAGCCGCTTTGCAAGAAATACCGTGACCTTGCTCGAAATCGTCCGAGAACTCAAAGACCTCGGCGTCGGCGTATATTTCGAGGAGCAGAACCTGCACTCACTTTCGGGAGATGGAGAGTTGATGCTCACCATCCTCGCCTCGTATGCACAGGAAGAAAGCCGCTCGGTCAGCGAAAACCGCAAGTGGCGTATCCGCAAGGACTTCAAGGAAGGCAGGCCCGCGGGCAATATCCGCATTTACGGGTTCGACTACAAGGACGGCAAACTGACCGTCATTCCGGAGGAAGCCGAGGTCGTGCGGATGATATTTGCCGACTACCTTTCGGGGCTTGGCAAGAACGCCATTATGAAGAAGCTGGTCAGGCTCGGAGTCCCCACCAAGTGCGGTGGTCGGTGGTCGGAAAGTACAGTCGGTTCAATTCTCAAGAACGAAAAATTCATCGGTGACACGTGCTTACAAAAAGGCTTTATCGCCGACCACCTTAGCAAGCAATGGAAACCAAACAGCGGCGAGCTGCCGAAATACTATGTCGAGG
>Ga0209103_1000011_pt1 | contig 51537 bp, 50 predicted proteins | sample 4C3metaG_FD_184152 | JGI IMG/M metagenome (GOLD analysis project Ga0209103, IMG submission 184152) | Freshwater bacterial and archeal communities from Indian Creek, Illinois, USA - 4C3 metaG (SPAdes) (version 2) | ecosystem: Environmental > Aquatic > Freshwater > Unclassified | place: USA...
AGAATGACCACGGTCAAATCGGCCACGCGTTTGCCCTTGGCATGGGCTACTCTTTCGAGGTTGTATTTTAGGGGGGCATTGAGGTCAATACAGCCTCTGGCTTCTTTGCCGACCGCCATCTTTTCCATGTACATATCGGGGGCGTGGAGGAGGCCACCTTTTTCGGCCACAGCTAATACGGCAATGGCATTAGGGAGGCCCTTGGCTACGAGGCTGGTGCCCTCTACGGGGTCGACGGCAATATCTACTTCGGGAAATAAGGCCCCGCCAACTTTTTCGCCGATGTAGAGCATGGGGGCTTCGTCTAATTCTCCCTCACCGATAACTATGGTTCCTCTAATTTGCACCGTGTCCAGCATGGCACGCATGGCATCCACGGCAGCGGCATCCGCTGCTTCTTTTTGTCCCCGTCCCATAAGGCGCCCCGCGGAAAGGGCCGCGGCCTCGGTCACCCTGACAAACTCTAGCGCTAGCTCCCGCTCCATAATTAGCCCCCTTAGTTTATAGATAGAGATTGGTTTTTAGTGTTTGTCTTTAACTGTCTGCCAGTCGGCTAAGAACCGCTCAATGCCCTGCGTGGTGAGGGGGTGGCTGATCATTTGCTCGATTACTTTGTAGGGAACGGTGGCAATATGTGCGCCGGCCACAGCGGCGGCATGGACATGTTGCGGGTGGCGCAGCGAAGCGGCAATAATCTCGGTCGCGAGGCCATGCAGGCTGAAGATATGGGCGATGTCGTGCACTACTTCCATGCCAGGAGCCGAGATGTCGTCTAAGCGACCGACAAAGGGCGAAACGAAGGTGGCCCCAGCCCGTGCGGCCAGAAGTGCCTGGTTAGCGGAAAAAATAAGGGTAACATTCGTCTTAATGCCCGCTTGGCTTAAAACGGCTACCGCCTCAAGGCCATTGGCCGTCATCGGTATTTTTACCACAATATTTGGCGCCAGGGCGGCTAGCTCATGCGCTTCACGCAGCATGCCCGACACATCTAGACTAATGGCTTCAGCACTGACTGGGCCGGGGCACAGAGCGCAAATTTCCTTTACAGTGGGGTGGAAGGCCAGCCCCTCCTTAGCAATAAGGGAGGGGTTAGTAGTGATGCCGGCGATGACGCCAAGCTTTACAGCGCGCCGGATTTCATCTAAATTAGCGGTGTCGAGAAAAAATTTCATTGGTTAAACCTCCATGATCTTGACATCATTGATGATGAGCGTGGCCTCGGTAAGGGCGACAACTTCGGCGATCGTTGTATCGGGGGCAATTTCTCTCAGCACTAGGCCTTCTGGCGTTACCTCAAGCACCGCCATTTCGGTGACAATGAGGTCTACCTGCTGCTTGGCGGTCAGAGGAAGGGTGCAGGATTTTAAAATCTTGGCCTTGCCCTTAGCCGTGTGCTCCATGGCCACAATGACGCGCCGCGCTCCGACGGTGAGGTCCATGGCTCCGCCCATGCCGGGCACCATTTTACCTGGCACCATCCAATTGGCTAGATTACCCTTTTCATCCACCTCAAGCGCGCCTAGAACGGTGACATCGACATGGCCGCCCCGAATAATGACAAAGGACATAGCACTATCAAAACAAGCCCCACCGGGCATAATGGTGACTGGCTGTGCACCGGCATTAGTGACGTCGGGGTCCTCTTGCCCGGCGAGGGGCGCGGGCCCTAGCCCCACAAAACCGTTTTCGGACTGAAACAAGACATTGAGTTCGCTCGGCAAGTAGTTGGCCACTTGCGTGGGCAAACCGATGCCTAAGTTGACAACCATGCCCTCGGTCAGTTCACTGGCGATACGCCGCGCAATGCGCTCACGTTTAATGTCTTTACTCATCGCGCATCCTCCCGCTTTACTAAGTAGGTGACAAAGAGGCCGGGCGTAATTACTTCGTCGGGGTCAATCTCACCTACGGCCACAATTTCGTCTACCTCCGCGACCACGATTTTAGCGGCGGTCGCCATAAGAGGATTAAAATTGCGTGCCGCACGGCGATAGACTAAGTTGCCGGAGGCATCGGCCTTATGCGCCCTGATAAGGGCGAAATCGGCCTGCAAAGCAAGCTCGAGCAAAAACTCCTTGCCCGCGATAGTAATCTTCTCTTTGCCCTCTTCTACCACCGTGCCCACACCTGTGGGCGTCAGCACACCTCCTAGGCCCGCTCCCCCTGCTCTGACCTGCTCAGCTAATGTGCCCTGCGGAATGAGCACGACTTCGGTCTCGCCCGCGTGCATCTGGCGGCCGGTTTCCGGGTTGGTACCGACATGTGACACCATGACTTTCTTAGCGCGCTTAGCCACGACAAGCCTGCCAATGCCACGGTCGGGGAAGCTAGTATCATTACCGATAATAGTTAAATCCGTAACGCCCTTGTTAAGCACTTCGTCAACTAGGGTCTCTGGGGTGCCTACCGCCAAGAAACCCCCAATCATCACCGTAGCGCCGGAACGCAACTCCGCTAGAGCCTCACTCTTAGTGCGCAATTTTTTGCTCATTTTATCATTCTCCTTACTATAACTAGAGGCTAGAACTAGAGGTTGGAGGTTAGAAGTGAGAGGTTAGACGAAGGAGAGGAACTCTATTAACCACAGATTAGTAGCCAAATCGTTCCATGTTCCTCTCTTGCTTTCTCTGTGTACTCTGTGGTTGAAATCGTCTCCCAATTTTGTGGCACGGGGAGGGTACGTTTTTTAACCACAGAGGGCACAGAGTTCACAGAGGAACAAGGAGCTGTAACTAGAGGCTGGAGGTTAGAAGTGAGAGGTTAGACGAAGGAGAGGAACTCTACTAACCACAGATTAGTAGCCAAATCGTTCCATGTTCCTCTCTTGCTTTCTCTGTGCTCTCTGTGGTTGATACCGTTGCCCAGTCTCTATTTTCCCTGTGTACTCTGTGGTTGGAATCTTACCTTACTTAATGCCGAGGATCTGGCGGGCTTCGGTGGGGGTGGCTACTGGGCGACCGAACTCGGCGGCTATTCTGGCGATGCGGGCTACTAGCTCTGCGTTACTGGTAGCCAAGACGCCGCGGCTGTAGTAGATATTGTCTTCAAAGCCCACCCGCACATGGCCGCCTAGCACAATGGCCATGATGGCCAGCGGCAATTCAGCGCGGCCGATTCCGGCCACCATCCAGGTTGCGTCCTGTGGTATGCTCTCGATAAGGTGCATCAGGTTCTTGGCTGTGCCAGGCATGGCTCCTGGCACGCCTAAGACAAAATCAAAGTGCAGGGGTGTCGCCAACAGACCCTGCTTTACCAGTGCTATGGCGTTTTGAATCATGCCAGTTTCGAACACTTCGATCTCGGGCCGAATGCCATACTCTTTAATGGCCCTAGCAATGGCCGTGACGAACTCGGGCGAGTTAAAAAAGACATCGCTGCCGAAATTGACCGTGCCCGTGGTCAAGGTGGCCATTTCGGGCCGCAGGCTGAGGGGAGCAATGCGCGCCTCTACCGGCGTGCCCGTGGCACCCCCCGTAGAGAACTGCACGATAAGGTCGCACTTTTCTCTGATCAGGCGCATGGTCTCGGCAAACAAGGCAGGGTCTTGCGAGGGCTGCCCTTCCTGGTCGCGCACATGCAGGTGCACTATTGAGGCCCCTTGTTGCCAACACTCATAGGCGGCCTCTGCTAACTCAGAGGGCGTGAGTGGTAGATGGGGCTGCTCGGCGCGGGTTAACTCGGCGCCAACTATGGCCGCCGTGATAATAAGTTTATCCAAGGTACATCCTCCCTTGCCTATTGTTTTATACCAAGGCGCCTCGACGCTGTTTCTCCAAAGGCACCACGCAGGTGCCCGAGGCACGACATACTAGAAGAGGCTCGGGCAAGACATCGGCCGCGGTGGGCTTGGCTGGGTCATTCAATGCCGCGATTACTTTGTAGGCAGAAAAAATCATTTTGCGCGAAGTCTTGCCGACGGCGGTTATCTCGCCTTCTACTTCTAGGTAGTCGCCGGCATAAGTGGGGGCCTTAAACTCCACCATATCGTAGGCGACAAAGAGACCCTCATCGCCATCGTGGCGAATAAGTAATTCTGTGGCCAGGTCACCAAAGAGGGCTAAAACTCTCGCTCCATCCACTAGGTTGCCACCGTAGTGGGCATCATGCAGGCTCATGCGCAATCTAAGCATTGCTTTCATAGACAAGGCACCTTCCTTTGCTCTATTGCTACTAATTGTTTCGCTAACGACGGTTCTTTAACCTGCCACAACGGGGCAAGGTGCCCCCGAACACCATAAAAATTGCATGGATTGGCTGGCGTGGTATAATAAATTCGTCTAACGAAGAATAAAGGGGGACGCATTTGATGGAACGTTTTCGCAGTATTGCCGGGCGGGAGTTTATGGAGAAGACGAAGTACCAATATGCCGTAGAATCTGACCAAGTGAAGGAACTACCCCAGCCTCCTCTAGAGCGCGCCACTCGCCCGGTGCTGGCCCGGATTGCCCTGCCTACAGCTGATACCCTGCCCGCGCTGCAAGTCGACTTGCTAGAAATCATCGAGAGTCGCGCTAGCTTACGCAAGTACAGCGACGCCCCCCTCACTTTAGAAGAACTCACCTACCTGCTCTGGACGACCCAGGGCGTAAAGAAGGTGACTAGTCGCCCCGCCACCCTGCGCACGGTGCCCTCAGCTGGAGCACGCCATCCCTTTGAAACATATCTCTTGGTCAACAGAGTTGTGGGGCTAACCCCAGGGATCTACCAGTACAAGGCCCTGAGCCACGAGCTACTCTACCTAGCAGGGGGAGACGACTGGGGGCACAAGCTGAGCGAAGCTTGTCTGCAGCAGCCCTTTGTGGGCACCTCGGCCGTGACTTTCTTCTGGGCGGCGGATGCCTACCGCATGGAATGGCGCTATGTCGAACGCGGCTACCGCTATATGCACCTTGATGCCGGGCATATCTGCCAAAATCTCTACCTCGCAGCCACCGCACTTAAGGCGGGGGTATGTGCCATCGCCGCGTTTAACGACGATGCCGTAAATGAACTACTTGGCTTTGACGGCGAGAATGAGTTTGTGGTGTATATAGCAACTGCAGGAAAATAGATACAAGATTCAAGAAGCAAGAGACAAGATCCAAGAAGCAAGAGAGTACAAGAGACCAGAGGCAAGAGAGTACGAGAGGCAGGAAGTGGGTATAGGGTAGCGAGAAACAGGCTGGCCAAGATTTTGGGTCAGCCTGTTTCTACTGTGCTACGGGGCTTATTTTGACCGCTTGATAGATATGATAGCCTTTGGAGCGGGCGCGTAGCTCTACGGAGGAAAAAAGCTCGCGCAGTTTTTTCTCGGTGGAGGGCGCACCTTGCTTTTTTTGGATGACGACCCACAGGCTGCCCCCATTTTTTAGCACCGACCGCGCTCCGCTGTAGAAGGAAAAGACGACCTCTTTTCCGGCACGAATGGGCGGGTTGGTCAGCACCACATCGAACTTCTGCTCGACAAGATTGGCTATGCCGTCGCTCTGCCTGACAGTGACATTGCTCACGCCGTTCATGGTGGCATTGGTCGCGGCTAAATCGAGTGCCCGCAGGTTCACATCGACGAGGGTGACATGGATTGTGGGGTTAAGTAGGGCCGCTGTAATGCCCATGGCGCCATAGCCGCAGCCTAGGTCTAAGACGGCAGAACCGGGCGGGATGAGGGCAGTCTCGAGCAGCAGCCTAGTGCCGAAATCTACCCCGTCTTTAGAAAAAACGCCGCTGTCAGTGAGAAAACGCAACTTCCGTCCGCAGAGGGTCGTGGCTATTTCTTTAAGATCGTGTCGACTGCTGGGGTCTTGACTAAAGTAATGGTTCATTGAACGGTCACCCTACTCTTTTGGCAGTGCGGCCAAGACTAAGGCGTGGAACAAAGGATGCGGTCGATTGGGGCGCGACTTAAACTCGGGGTGAAATTGCACCCCCACAAAGAACGGGTGGCTGGGGTCTTCGACGATCTCCACCAAGCGGCCATCAGGCGAAGTACCAGATATTACTAATCCCGCTGCCAACAAGGTCTCGCGATAGTTGTTGTTAAACTCATAGCGGTGACGATGGCGCTCCTCAATGAGCTCTTGTCCATAGGCGGCATGGGCTTTTGTTCCTTTGATGAGCATGCAGGGGTAGGAACCTAGGCGCATGGTGCCACCGAGGTTTTCGATGTTTTTCTGCTCCGGCAGAAGGTCAATCACTGGGTACACGCAGTCTCTAAACTCGGCGCTATCGGCGTCCTCCCACCCGCAGACATGGCGGGCATAGTCAATGACGGCTACTTGCATACCCAAGCATAGCCCTAGGTAGGGCAGTTTTTGTTCACGGGCGTAGCGCGCGGCGAGAATTTTTCCTAATACGCCGCGGTGGCCAAAGCCTCCCGGCACAACCACGGCATCGACGCCCTTAAGAAAGTGCTCCGCGCCTTTTTCTTCTATTTCCTCTGCTTTGACCCACACCAGCTGTATCTTGACGCCATGGGCAAAGCCCGCATGATGCAAGGATTCGACTACGCTCAAGTAGGCGTCGGTGAACGAAACATACTTGCCCACTATGGCGACTTTTACGGTTTGCTCGCACTTCGCTATATTGGCCACTAGTGTGCGCCATTCTTTAAGATCGGGCTGGCTCGGCGTGAGGCCTAAACGCTCGATAACCAGCTCGTCAAGGTGCTGACGCTCAAGCATTAACGGCACTTCGTAGATGGAGGAGACATCGATATTTTCAATGATCGCGGCTGGGTCAGTGTCGCAAAAGAGGGCGATCTTGGCGCGAATCTCCACCGAAAGCGGTTCTTCGGTGCGACAGATGATGACATTAGGCTGAATACCTAGGCTGCGCAGCTCCTTGACGCTGTGCTGGGTGGGTTTAGTCTTAAGCTCTCCCCCGCGGCGCAAAGTTGGCACTAGGGTCACATGCATGTAAAGAACATTTTCGCGGCCTAGGTCGCGGCGCATCTGCCGAATGGCTTCAAGAAAGGGGAGCGACTCAATGTCGCCCACTGTTCCCCCTATTTCTACAATCATGACCTCGGCATTTGTTTCCCTGGCCACCCGTAGCATCCGTTCTTTGATCTCGTTGGTGATATGGGGGATAACCTGTACGGTGCCCCCCAAGTAGTCGCCGCGCCGCTCCTTATCGATGACCGACTTATAAATCTTGCCTGCGGTGACATTGTTACTCGCCGAGAGATTGATGTCCATAAAGCGCTCATAATGGCCCAAATCTAAATCGGTCTCCGCCCCGTCCTCGGTGACAAAAACTTCGCCATGCTGGTAGGGGCTCATCGTCCCAGGGTCGACATTAATATAGGGGTCGAACTTAAGTACGCTCACCACATACCCCCGTGCCTTAAGCAAGCGCCCTAGTGAAGCCGCCGTAATACCCTTGCCTAAACCTGAAACGACACCCCCGGTGACAAAGACAAATTTAGCCATAGACTATCATCCCTCCTGCCCATAAAGTTGAAAAGCCGGGCTGCGCCCGGTTATTCGTCGTCCTCGTCGTCTTCGTCGTCGCTCACTAGCGGCTCGCTTTCCTCATCGGGAAAGACTGTTTCGTCCTCATCGGGAACGGGAATAAGTAGGCTGCTCTCGTCGTCGTCATCATCATCGTCTTCGACAAAGACATAGTCGCCTGGCTTAGGCTGGTATTCAGCCTCGCCGGGGATAACGACTGGAGTAGACTTTTGTTGACCGCCCGCCCAGTCGCGGAGGCCCCAGAAGCCCTTGCCCATATGCACAAAACGGGCATCGAGATTTATCTGCGTGAGTACATGGGCGAGGTGCTCGGGCGTGTTCGGTATTGTTTCCCCGCGCTCCGCGACAATTTCACTCACCAGGTCTTTGTAATGCATGGTTTGTCGGCGCGTGCGTAAAATGCGCAGACCAGTATCAGGTATAGGTTCACGCTTCTTATTGATGGGGCTGTTCACTACACTAGTCCCTCCTTATGCCAACGGCATTCGCAAGTATTATATGCATTATACTGCTCCCTGCCAAGGGCATGGAGAAAAATCATCTTATTTTCCTCTGTCGGCAGTTATTTTATGCCCCGACGCACCATTTCTTGCACGATAAAAGAGGCCACATGGGGGGGCAAGGTACCGCCGCCAAAACCCGCATCAAAGCCTAGTTCAATTGCTAGCTCATGACTAATACGGGGGCCACCGCAAATGAGCACCAATCTGTCGCGCAGTCGCTCTGCTTCGAGCAATTCAACTAACTCTGTTAAATTTGGGATATGGACATCCTTCTGTGTGACGACCTGCGAAACTAAAATGGCGTCCGCCTGAAGCTCAATTGCCCGGGAAATAAGTGTTTCGTTGGGCACTTGACTGCCCAAGTTTACCGCCACCATCTCCGGATATCTTTCTAACCCATACTCACCGGCATAGCCCTTCATGTTCATAATGGCATCTAAGCCCACGGTATGGGCGTCTGTGCCCGTGCAGGCGCCTACCACGACCACTTTGCGGCCGATTTCGCGGCGAATGTACTCATTGACGCCGTAAAAACTAAGGTGCAGGGCATCAACCTTGGGCACAGAGATGGTCGAGAAGTCAACCGTGGCGGCTGTTTTGGCATAAACAACAAAGAAACTAAAGTTTTCCCCAGCGGCCGCCATGTGCACGACGCTAGCACTAGTAAACCCCATGCGCTGCACAAGCTGCTTGGCCGCCTCTTTCGCTTCTTCGCTGATGGCTACGGGCAGGGTAAAAGACAGCTGTACCGCTCCGTCGTTCTCGGTATCGCCATATGGACGAATCTCCAACTCTATCGCCCCCCTAGAAGAGTACGTGACTGCATGAGTTCTGGAAAGGGATTGTTGTAATCGGGTGCCTTTTTTACTACGCCTTCTAATCCCTTGCCGCCAAAGCGTCCGCGCTTGACATCGGCAAATAGGCCAGCCTCTAGTGACTCCATGAGACCCCTTTTCTCCACATGGAGGAGTAGAGTCAGAGCCTTATCAAGAACCTCGTTAGCTCTTCTTTCTATTTTGCCGCCCTCGACAAAGCGGATTTCGTCGCCTAGTGAGCGCGCCGTGTTCATCACATAGCGGGCATTTTCCAGGGCTAAGTAACGATCCTGCAAGAAGGGGGTGTGGATGGCCTCAGTCATCATGCCCAAGAGATGAATGCCTTGCTGCGTCAGTATGGAGGTGAGGTTGAACATGGCGTTCATCGCCTGCCCCTTAAAAATATTGCCCGTCATGTGCTTGGTGGGGGGCATGTACTTGAGCGGCGCACGGGGGAAGATTTGCCGCGCCATTTGCGCCTGGGCAATTTCTAGCAGCATGCCATCTTCCTGTGCGGGGTCTATTTCAAAAGCATGCCCTAGACCAAGTTGTTCATCGGGAATGCTGGCCAAGTGCGCTAACTGCTCGTTGATAAACTGGCTCGCCAGCACGGTGTGCGCTGACTCGATGGCGTCGGCCGTGGTGAGGTAGTTGTCCTCCCCCGTATTGATGATAATGCCCGCGTAGCCATTGATGATGCGCGAAAAGTGCTGGTCGATGAGGGTGCGCTGCATATTGATGTCGCGAAAGAGTATACCGTACAAAGCGTCGTTTAGCATCACGTCGAGGCGCTCGAGCGCCCCCATGGCCGCAATCTCCGGCATGCACAGGCCTGACGCATAGTTGACCAAACGAATGTAGCGCCCCGCCTCCTGGCCGGCTTCATCTAAGGCTTGGCGCATAATGCGGAAATTCTCCTGCGTGGCGTAGGTGCCGCCAAAGCCTTCGGTTGTGGCGCCGTAGGGCACATAGTCGAGCAGACTTTGCCCCGTGGTGCGAATGACGGCGACAATATCCGCCCCGGCACGAACGGCCGCCTTGGCCTGCGCCACATCTTCGTAAATATTGCCGGTGGCGACAATAACATAGAGGTAGGGCTGCTTGCCTTCACCTATCTCGGCGAGCAATCTCTCCCTCTCGCGTCGACCCTGGGCGATTTTTTGCAAGGCTACGTCGGCGAGTTCAGCTATTTTCTCGTCCACCCCACCCCGTTGCTCTGGGATTTGGATGAGCGACAGCCGCCCTAGAGCTAGCTCTGTGGCCACTTCCAGCGGTGTTGCCGCGAGGGCCACACAGGCATTGGCTATGTAGAAGGCCGCGCCCCTGCCCAGGCCTCCGCCGCGCACCAAGTCTTCGACCACCAAGTTTGGCAAGGGAACGCCCTCACTATCTACTCCGTCTATGCCAAAGAGCCTGGCCACGGTGCGCTCTACGGCCACTGTGGTGTGTCCGGCAATAAACTCCTGCAGGCTGGCGGCGATTTGGGCGGCAGCCTGCCGCGACCTTGCTACTTTTTCTAAATCGAGTTTTAACTTACTCATACTAGACTATTCCTCTCCTTTCACCTGAAGTAAAGACAGTGCCTGCAGGACGATGCTCTCAGGCAAGCCAAGAAACCTGGCCACACGTATGGCCTCGCGGGAAAGGGCTTCGGCCGGAGCTACGCGGCACAGACTGTAGTCCATCAACCGACCTAGCTCGCTTAGCGATTCGGGCTTTGTTCTGGCTAGGGCTTCCCGTAGCTCCTCCTCTCCCACCTGACTGAGACCTACCACCTGCCAATGCACCACCCCTTCGAGATGAGCTAGGCGGTCATAGTGCGTTGTCAGGAGGGTAATGCTTGGGGCGCACTGCAAATGCAGGACTACGGCCTGCGCCAAGGCACTGCCCTCGCGCGGGTTAGTCGAAGACGCTAACTCGTCAATGAGTAGCAGCGCGCGGTCGCCTGGCTGTGGCAAGGCCGCGCAGAGATTCACTACCTCGTGGCCAAAGCGGCTGAGCCCAGAGAGATGGGCGCGGTATTCGCCCGCCAACATCGTGACGGCCGAAAAGAGAGAGGTACGACAGTTTCTGGCTGGCACGTACATGCCGAACGCAGCCAGCGAGGCCAAGAGACCCACCGTACGCAGGGCCACCGTCTTGCCGCCCATGTTTGCCCCCGTAATAATTGCTACCCCTGCACTTAAGTCCAAGCTGGTAGGCGTAAAGATAAGCCCCCGTGTGACAAGTTCGTCTTCCACTTGTGGGTGACGCGCCATGTCCATGGTAAAGTGCAAAGGTTCCCCATAGGCCACAATCTCTGGCCGAGTTGCGCACCAACGGCGAGCGAGCAGGGCTTTGCTAAGGACAACATCTAGGCGGGCCAGGCGCTCGATAGCGAGGCTTAGGGAGGCCACCCTTAACTTAATCTCTTGCGATAGCCTGCCGCGCACCCTTTCCTCTTCCTCGTGTTCCATGGCCTTTAGTTTCTCTAGCTCTGCTTCTAAGGACGATTCGCCAGCGGTGGCTTTACGCACATAGTAAATCTCGGTATATGTTTCGCGACTTTGCACAAAGCGACCACTATGTTCTAAAATTTCGCGCTGGGCACGCTCTTGGCGCGGTACGGCAATTTCGCCGGCGAGATTAAACTTCTGGGCAAAAGTCTTTTCGGCCTTCTCTTTCTCTAGGGAGGCGAGGCCAGCTAGTTTTTTACGCCTTTCGCGCAGCAGGGAACGCACCTCCCCGAGTTGGGGAGAATAGGCGTCGGACAGATAGAAGGAGGGCGAGCCGGTCTGATCTGGGTCAAGCAGCAAGGAGAGGGCCGCTAAATCCGGCGGGGCGAATTCGCTTGCTAGCTCGGGGTTGCTGTAGAGCAAGGTTCGTATCGCAGCGCAGAAAAAAATATTTTGCTTCAGCATAAAAAATTCCGCATCATGCAAGACACCCCCGACAGAGACACGGCGCAGCTGTTCGCGCCAGTCTGGTACCTGGCCTAGGTAGTGGCGCATTTTCAACAGGCGACCTTCGCTGACCGGATCATTAAGCAAGGCCAGCAAGGCCCCCAGAGAAGCAAGTTCCTCCTCTAGGGCTTGCTCCTCGCCTGGTTGAAAAGGGACGAGCCGTGCCGCTTGGGACTTTCCATAAGGGGAAGCCAAATCTAAGCAAGCTAAAAAATATGGCACACCGAGCACAGCATCACTTTTAGCCACAGGCCAACCCTCTTTCGCCACAAACTTTAGCCACACACCGCCTCGTCGGAGGCAAAGAGATCATAGACTGGAATTGGCGCTAAATGCGCGGCCACCTCGGCGGCAAATTGCTGTGGGACATAGTCTTTGCCGCTAGGGGCCGTGGGGTTGACTGTTACCGCAAGCAGGCGAACTTGTTCTAATACCTCGACCCGTCCACCGCGAGCACGATACTGCTGCCATATCTCAGGCGAAGCAAAAATATGGGTCGGGTCAGCGGAGACCAGCAAGGTATGTTTTGCGAGGCGAGGCCGCTGCATAATCTCGCTCAGGAGCGACGCACTCACAGCCCCGGGCACAATGAGAGTAAAGTCTGCACCGCGCGGCAGGGTATCGACAATGGCTGCAGCATGCCCTAGGGCGGAGGCAAAAGGTAGCACCCTAGCACCCTGCGAGGTAGAAAGCAGCAATTGCCCAGCCCGAATGGCCAGAGCGGCCGCCACCCTCCCCGCCCCCACAGGCACCAAGGGTAAAGAACAGAGTGCCGCAAAATGCAGGGTGCGCGTTAGTATGTGGCGCATACTCCCCCCCACCACGGCCCCTGTTGCCAAAATAGCGGCCTCTGTCACCGCAGGAGATGCCGAACCAACTCTATCTAGCGCCCCGTCCACGAGCACCAAGTCACAGCCAAGTTCTTGCATCAGGGCGATACAGTGGCGCATTTCACCGTAACTATCCGGGCCGGCAATCTCCACCGGCCCGCTCTCTCGCGCCCGCACCAGCAAAACCTCACCTAAGGCGGTGACAAAACCCGTGGCGGCTAAAATTTCGAGCGCCGCAGTCGCCCGCCCCAAGGTGCCGGCAGCCGTGGCTATAATGGTCCCCACCGGCACTTCAATGCGGGGTTTAGCGTGGCGGCTGACAAGGTCGATTTTCTCGCCGTCGTAGCCTATGGATGACAACCCCAGCGAAAGCCCCGCCTCTGCGGCCTGGCTAATGAGGCTGTTTAAGGCCACAGTCTTGCCGGCATTCTTGGCGAGCCCCACCACCGAAACAGAGCGCACTTTGGCGCGGGTGATGATTTCCAGCAGCCGCATGCTAGGCGCGGGGCTTGCGGAAGCGTTGGCGCATGGCCTTTAGTCCTTCTGGCTCGATAGATACTTTGTCTCCGCCAAAAAGACCAGCCACGCCGATTTTATCCTCTTTTTCGCAAACTCCGCATTCAAGACAGGAGCTGTGTTTATCGGCGGGCTCGGTATAGGCCGAGATAACGCCCTCGAAATTGCGCAGGACTACTTGGCGGTCAGACATCGAAATAAGGTACTGGGGCATTACTGGTATTTTGCCACCGCCGCCTGGGGCATCCACGACAAAGGTTGGCACGGCAAAGCCAGAGGTATGGCCTCGCAAGCTCTCGATGATTTCAATCCCCCTCGCCACGGAGGTGCGCATGTGCGAAATCCCCTGCGACAAATCACACTGGTAAATATAGTACGGTCGTACGCGCATGCGCACTAGCTCATGCACGAGCTTCTTCATAATGTGCGGGCAGTCATTGACGCCGCGCAAGAGTACGGACTGATTGCCAAGCGGTATGCCCGCGTCGGCGAGCATGGCACAGGCGGCCTTAGCTTCAGGCGTTATCTCCTTAGGATGATTAAAATGCGTATTGATCCAAATGGGATGGTACTTCTTAAGCATATCGCAAAGAGCGCTGGTGATGCGCATCGGCATAACCACAGGCATGCGAGTACCAATGCGGATTATCTCCACATGGGGAATTTCGCGCAGGCGCTTAATGATGTACTCCAAGCGTTCGTCGCTTTGTGCCAAGGGGTCGCCCCCCGAGAGCAGTACATCGCGCACGATTTTGTTCTCACGAATATACTCTATGCAGTTGTCGATTTGCTCCTTGCCCGCCGCTTGGTCATGCTGACCGGCGAAACGTCGGCGGGTGCAATGACGACAGTACATGGCACACTGATCGGTGACCAGAAAAAGTACGCGATCGGGATAACGATGAGTGAGACCTGGTACGGGTGAATCACTGTCTTCATGCAGGGGGTCGGCCATGTCTTCTGGCGACGAAGTTAATTCCGGACGGGTGGGAATAGCCTGCTTCCTGATCGGGCAGCAGGGGTCCTCGGGGTCAATGAGCGAGGCATAGTAGGGGGTAATGGCCATGCGCAAAGACAGTAGTGCCAGAGATACGGCCTCTGCCTCTTGGGGACGCAGCGTGACCACCTGCGAGAGCGACTCCACATCTTGCAGGCGATTGCGTAATTGCCAGTGCCAATCCTGCCACTGGGCTAGAGTAACGTCCTGCCAGAGAGATATTTCTTTATATGCGGGCAAAAATTCTCACCTTCCTATCGGGCGTACAGTTGCTGAAACAACTCGCGCAGCTTGTCGTTTTCTCTTAAAACTTGCATAGATATGGCCGCATGGTCCTTGGTGTAGCCGTTGCCGACAATCATCTGTACATCCTTGCCCACGCCTTCTGCCCCTAGGGCGGCAGCTGTAAAGGAAGTAGCCATGCTAAAGAAGTAAATAGTGCCGCCGTCGCGCGTCGCCAATATGGCGCTCATTTCGGTCCCTGGCACATTGACACAGTTAATGACTAAGTCGCACATCTTGCCCTCGGTCGCCTTTTCCACCGCGTCAAGCACCAAGAGGGCATTTGTGGCGTCCGCCTGCAAGATGGTGTCGGCTAGGCCTAGCTCACGTACGCGCTCACAGGCCGTAGCACTAGGGTTAAGGGAGATGACCTGCCCGGTGATACCGGCGCGCTTCTTGGCCTCGTGCAGGCATAAGAGGCCGCTCTTGCCACCACCGCCAATGACTAACACCCTGTCACCGGGTCGCACCAGCTTGGCCGTCTGCGCCGGGGCACCGGCTACATCGAGCACCGCTAAGGCTAGGGCTTCCGACATATCGGTGGGCAATTTCGCGTAAATTCCGGTGGCAAAAAGAATGGCCTGCCCCCTAATGGCCACTTGGTCTATTTCTTGGCGAACCTCAATAATCTCGCTGATGGCTAAGGGGGTCAACGAGAGGGAGACGAGAGAGGCGATGCGATCACCGGGCACTAAGTCAATCTTGCCCTGCAATTTCTCGCCGATGGCACTGACTTGGCCAATAAACATACCGCCGCTGCCTGTATGGGGGTTGTGGTGCTTGCCGCGTTCGGCCACCAGGTCGAGGATGATGCGGCGAATGGCTGCGTCGTCGTAGTTGGCCCGCTTCTTAATCTCGGTGAAACTGGCCGAATCAATGTTCAGGCGCAGAACATCGACTAGAATCTCGTTGTCGTACAGGGACATACTGTTGTCAATTTTCCACGCTGGCTGGGGCAATACCCCGAGGGGGGATATGACCCGGTGCGTACCAAAAGGACAGCCTTGCTTCTGCATTGCTTGTCTACCTCCCGCAAATTTTTTGGTGCTACTCTCTACTCCTCTTTAGTATGCAAGATTTGTGCCACAGGCACAACTCATTTGCGTAGGGGCTGCTGGGCACGCAATTTGTACTGCATAGTCTGCCGTGGTATGCGCAGCATCTCAGCGGCTAAGGTGACATTCCCCCGTGCCTGCTGCATCGCTTGCTCCAGAAAGCGGCTCTCGACCTCTTGCAGGGCATCGTGCAAGGTCTGCCCCGCTTGCAGGGTAAAACTTGGGGCCAGCATGGCGGAGGAACTACGCGCGCCGGCCTGCCCGGCACTCTCTGCGACATGGGGGGGCAGATGAGAGGGCAATATATAGTCGCCGTTGATAACATTCATGGCTCCTTCGATAGCATGCTGCAACTCGCGCACATTGCCGGGCCAGTAGTAGTTCTGAAAAATCTCCGCGCTTTCTGGCGACAGACCAAGGACGCCTAAGCCAAACAGGCCATTATAGAGATTGACGAAGTGCCTAGCTAGGAGGGCTATGTCTTGGCGTCGCTCCCTAAGCGGGGGCAGACGCAGGGTGACGACATTGATACGGTAAAAGAGGTCTTCGCGCAATGTCCCCTTGCGTATCGCCGCGTAAGGCTCGTCGTTCATAGCGGAGACAATGCGTACGTCTACGGCGCGCACCTTAGCATCGCCGATGCGGCGCACATAGCCATCCTGCAATACGCGCAATAATTTGGCCTGCAAGGAGAGGGGCATGGCATTAATTTCATCAAGAAATAGAGTGCCGCCGCTCGCTACTTCAAAAAGACCAGGGCGATTTTCGGCACCGGTAAAGCTGCCTTTTATGGAGCCAAAGAGTATGGACTCCAACAAGGTCTCGGGCAAGGCGGCGCAATTTTGCGCTATAAAGGGCTTGTGGCGGCGACTGCTGGCATTATGCAGGGCTTGCACCACCAGTTCTTTGCCGGTACCTGTCTCCCCCAAAACAAGTACGGCCGAGTGGGTAGCGGCGCACCGTTGTGCTAGTGCCTTCTGCTCCACTAGGCTCGGGGACTGACCGATAATGTCGGCGAAAGTATAGCGCGCGCCCGGACGGGCCTCGAAACTTGCCTCGCCCTGCGGCTCATGCACCTTGGCTTGCAAGTCAACTAGCTTTTCGGTCAGCTCCCGCACGGTGGTCATGTTTCTGCTCACCTCCACCGCCCCGACTAAGCGATGCTCCAATATAATGGGCAGGGTGGTGTTGACAGTGGTAACTTTCTTGCCCTTAAAATTGGTAAAGGACTGCTGCTTCGACAAAATGGGACGTTTGAGACGGCAAACCGAGAGCAAGGTGCTGCTCTCAGCGCTCAGGGAAGGATAGACATCTAGCACATGCTTGCCCAAAACACTCTCTGGCTCTAGCCCCTCTAATTCTCCCGCTTGGGCATTGTAGTAGATGGTAACCCCCGTTTCATCGACTACATGCACGCCTTCATCGATAGAATAAAGCAAGGTCAACAAGGTTTGCCGCAACCACGGCGCACTCTCTGTACGCGCCAAGCTTATCACCGCCAACTTTCTGGCATTCACGCCGAACTTTAAGCATTATTCTCGACACAATATGCGTCTTCCTGCTAGGGACAAAACAAAAGACGTGGTACAATTCACTTAAGACCACATTTAGGGGAGAGGTATATGAGCGAACAAGAATTGCAAGCTTTGATTGAACCAAATGGGGGATTTTTGGCCAACAAGCCAGACTTTGCTCTAGCGCGGGCCGTTATTTTGGGCTTGCCTATGGACTACACCGTGAGCTTTCGCCCCGGCAGCCGACTAGGCCCCCAACGCATTCGCGAGGTTTCTTACGGCATTGAGGAGTACAGCTTCTACCTCGATAAGTCTCTGCTCGAGCGCGACTACTACGACGCCGGCGACCTAGCCCTACCTGTCGGCAATGTCGCCGCCAGCCTCGAAATGATCAAGAAGGCTATTGGCGCCATCCTCGACTCCGGCAAGACGCCTTTCTGTCTAGGCGGCGAGCACCTTGTGTCTTGGCCCATCATTGACGCCATGGCCGCTAAGTACCCCAATTTGGCCGTGGTGCATTTCGATGCCCATGCCGACTTACGCAATGACTACCTAGGCGAAAAGTATTCCCATGCCACAGTTATGCGCCGTGTCGCCGAGCGGATTGGCCCTAAGAATCTCTACCAATTTGGCATACGCTCGGGCACCCGCGAAGAAAGGCAGTTTGCCGAAGGGCACACTAACACTTTTTTTAACCAAATACACCCCGCTCTAAGCCAAGTTATGCCGGAGCTTCGCAAGCGCCCTGTATATATCTCGCTCGACATTGACGTGGTTGATCCTGCCTTTGCCCCCGGAACTGGCACTCCTGAGCCGGGCGGCTGTACTTCGTCTGAGATTATCCAGGCGATACATCTTCTTTCTGCCTGCAAGGTGGTAGGTTTTGACATGGTCGAGATATCGCCAGGCCTCGACCTCGCGCAAATTACCGCCGTGCTCGGAGCCAAGCTTCTGCGCGAGGCAATACTTTCATTTGTGCCCGCCTAGTGGACAAAAATCAATTCTTTGCGTATTCTGTAGTTAGGTAGCTACTTATCTCTACCAATAAATTCAAAGGAGGACAAGTCATATGCTTTCTAAAACGCTTACGGAAGAACTAAATCTGCAGGTTATGTACGAGTTATACAGCGCCCACCTTTACTTGGCCATGGCCGCATACTGCACGGACCAACAGCTAGACGGCTTTGCACACTGGTTTAAGATCCAGGCTGAAGAAGAAAAGTCCCACGCCATGCTTATTTTCGATTTCATAGCCGATATGGGTGGCCGAGTAACCATGCAAGCTCTCGCCCAACCAGAAAACGACTACGCCTCCATTGCCGATGTGTACGAAAAGTCACTCCACCACGAGCAATTTGTCAGTGGACGTTTTTACCATCTCATGGACATCGCCCAAGCTGAAAAAGAGCACGCCACGATTAGCTTTTTAAAGTGGTTTGTTGATGAACAGCGCGAAGAAGAAAAATCCTTCGGCCACATCTTGCAGCAAGTTAAACGTTTTGGTGATGAAGCACTTTACCACCTAGACAAAGAGCTCGCCACACGCACTTTCACCCCGCCAGTAATGGCCTAGTAGAGCACCAAAACAGCGCCACGCACCTCATCCTCCCTCACGAAACTCTGCCTAGCAGAGCCTGTGAGGGAGGCTTTGTTATGCCCAAGCCCGAAACTGCCGGCTAAGGCTCAAGATTAGCAACGCCCATAATGCCAAGCCCCGTGGCTACAGGGAGGATGATCCTTGGGCCGTCGAATGACACTCCACCCTCGACAAATTCTTGCGCGAGGAGGAAGGGCGCGTCGAGGTCCATGCGGGTGATGTTCTTCTTACCCCCGGCAAGATGAGCGGCCGCAGTGATGCCGATTTTGTTTTCAATCATACAGCCAAGCATACATTCCACCCCGTAGCTTTCGGCTAGGGCATTGATTTTTAGGGCGTTATGGATGCCGCCGGCTTTCATGAGCTTAATGTTTATTAAGTCCGCCCCGCGCATGCAGAGCAACCGCAAAGCATCTTCGGGGGAGAATACACTTTCGTCCGCTAAGATTAGCGTCTCTACGCTGTCGGTAACGTGTTTTAGCCCGTCAAGATCGTGGGCCTTTACCGGCTGCTCGATCAGCTCGATGTCAAGACCCATGTCTTCCATTATGGTGATGGTGCGTATGGCTTCTTTGGCCGTCCACCCCTGATTGGCGTCTAGGCGCAATTTAACACTTGGCCCGACAGCCTCTCTAATCTTCTTAACCCGCGCTATGTCTACCTTGGCATCAGTACCGACCTTTAATTTGAGCGTCGTGAAGCGATCCTGCACGAATTTTAGGGCGTCGCTGACCATTTCTTCTGCGCTGTTTACGCTGACCGTGATATCCGTCTCGAATGAACTCCTGTACCCGCCGAGCAGCTTGTAGAGGGGAGCGTTGTAAAGTTGCCCCACAAGATCGTAGACGGCCATGTCTAACGCAGCACGGGGGCTAGAATTTCTCGCTATCCCGCCATTGATTTTGGCTAACACCGATTCGTAGTTAGAGATATCTAGGCCACAGAGCTGTGGAATCAGAACTTCGGTTAGTGCGGCCCTGATCGAGCCCAGGGTGTCCCCGGTTATAACAGCCGTGGGGGCCGCCGCACCCCAGCCAATCAGGCCATTTTCGAGGTGCACCTTGACCACGAGGGTCTCAGAGGTCACCAAGGTACGCAGGGCTGTCTTAAAAGGCTTGCGCAAGGGGACAGTAAGTTTGCCAATTTCGACCGACCTAATCTTCACCGCTACACCTCCGGCAGGATTCGTTTTGCGCCTAGGTACTTTTTATCGAGGTCTTCGCTGTAGTCTTCATGCCCAGAGTTAAAACTATTTATGGCCACCCCCCGCGATGAACCCGCATGGATGTACTGCCCCTCTGCCATGTAGAATCCCACATGTGATGCTCCGGCCTTGTAGGTGCTAAAGAAAACAAGGTCTCCCCTTTGCAGGGCTGCCCTAGCCACACTGCCCCCCATTTCGTACTGCTGATAGGCATCTCTTGGCACATGGACGCCATTCATTTTAAGTATGGTCTGCACAAAACCCGAGCAGTCGTAGCCATAAGGGGTAGTTCCGCCCCAAAAATACGGCAGCCCGAGAAACTGTTTGGCCAGCGCAACTACCTTTTCACCAGAACCAAGCGGCAGCTTGTTAAAGGCAGGAATAACCTCCCCGTCGGTCCTAGGTAGATAGCCTGCGTGCCCGTCCGGCAGCAGTACTTGGTAGCTGTCGGGGGCCTCGGCAATTAGCCTTAGTTGAGTACCCATGGTGGCGGACGTGCGCATAGATTTTGCGTCTTTCATGTTAAGAGCGAGGTCGCTATCTCTGAATACCTGCGTGAAAGCAGTGGTCACTAGCACTTGTGGTGCCTGTTGATACTCTCCCCAGGCGGCTTGTCCGACTAGCCACAAGTCCATCGGGGCTACCCACCCCCGGTAGCCATCAGACATTTCCACTTCATACCACCCGCTCTGCTGCTGCCATACCCTTACAGGCTCGGCAAGTCTGGCCTGCGTTACTACGGTCTTGACCACATTTCTGTAGGGGGCTTCGCCTAGATTGACATATTCCCTGGCAATAAATCCATATGCTACTACCATGTTGCCTTCTTCACCTCCGTTTTCTTGGGTCATGGCGTGACTACAGTCTTTTGTCTAGACGCACTAGGTCGGCGTAAGTTTCGCGTTCAATGATGGTGCGCGCTACTCCGTCGCTCACCAGCACAATAGCTGGTCTAGGGAGACGATTGTAGTTACTGGCCATGCTGTAAGTGTAGGCCCCCGTGACTAAGACGGCGAGAATATCCCCGTGTTTGACAGCGGGTAGAGGGTGCTGCCAAATAAGCATATCGCCCGATTCGCAGGCTTTGCCCGCGATAGCGTACAACGCAGTCGGCGGCTCTGCCGCGCGGTTAGCTAGCAGGCAGGAATACTTGGCTTGATACAAAGCGGTACGCGGGTTATCAGTCATGCCCCCGTCGACCGCGATGTAGCGGCGCCCCCCGGGGACATCCTTCATGCCACCTACGGTATAAAGCGTGGTGCCGGCAGCGGCCACTATCGATCGCCCTGGCTCGAGCACCAGGCGGACATCAATCCCCAAGGCGCTCATGTGGGCCTCTGCTACCTCGCGAATAAGTAGAGATAGGTCTTCGATGCTGGCAGCTTCATCCCCTGGGAGATAATTCACGCCTAGCCCACCCCCCAAGTTTACCTCTAGTGCTTGCCAGGAATACCGAGTGCGGCAAGACTGGATTAACGCGAACATAATGTCTACCGCCTGGCGAAAGGCATCTAGACTCGTAATCTGCGAGCCAATATGACTGTGAAAACCGGCCAAAACAAGATTCTTAGCAGTTAAGGCATCCGCAAATACGGCCAGGAGGTCGTCCCCGCCCTGGGCAAAGCCAAATTTAGAATCATGTTGCCCGGTTCTTATGTACTGGTGGGTCGCAGCATCCACCCCTAGCGCTACCCGTAACAGTATGACCACTGGCTTTGCGACATCGTGCGCCAAACTCTTAAGCAGGAAGTACTCGTAGGGATTGTCGACGACAATATGTCCCACGCCAGCCTGCAAAGCCATGGACAGCTCCCCGGGCGACTTGTTGTTGCCATGAAAATATATGCGCTCGGCAGGGAAACCGGCCACTAGGGCGGTGTGTAATTCACCTCCCGATACAACATCAAGAAAAAGGCCCTCGCTCTCCACAAGTTGACACATGGCCACGCTGAGAAAGGCCTTGCCAGCATAAGCCACGCGATGACCATTCGCGGCAAAACTCCGCTGGTAGCGTCGGCAATTCTCTCTAATTAGCGCCTCATCATAGACTATTAAGGGCGTGCCATATTCCGCCGCGAGACCGACCACGTCGCAACCACCTATCTCTAGGTGCCCGAATTCGTTAATGCGGGATGTCCCGCTGAGGGGTACTACGCCAACTGTATCGCTCATTTTCTGTGCCTCCACTCTAAGCTGAAACTTGGCCCCTAAGCCCGTGATATGCTGTACTCTGCTACTTCGTCAGCATTGCCAAGCACAAAATGGCCGGGCGTCACTTCTGTCCACAGGGGCTTCTGCACTGTGTAATTATGCTGACTCGGGTCATAGGCGATGACTTGTTTCTTTTTTTCTTCAATGGGGTCAGGTACCGGCACCGCCGATAAGAGCGAACGCGTATAGGGGTGCAAGGGGTTAGCGAAGAGCTCCTCGGTCTCCGCCAGCTCAACAATCTGCCCTTTATTGATGACGGCGACGCGGTCAGTGATAAAGCGCACGACCGAAAGGTCATGGGCGATAAACATATAGGTCAACCCGTGGAGGCGCTGTAAGTCGGCTAGCAAGTTGAGCACTTGGGCACGAATGGACACGTCAAGGGAAGAAATGGGTTCGTCGGCAATGATGAATTCTGGCTGCATGACAAAGGCGCGCGCCACGCCAATGCGTTGCCTCTGGCCTCCGGAAAACTCATGCGGGAAGCGCGATGCGAACTCTGGCAAGAGGCCGACCGCCAAGAGAGCTGCCTCGACTTTGGCCTTGCGCTCGCTCTCATCCTTGTAGGCCTTGGTATTGTATAGTCCCTCGGACACGATGTAGTCGACCTTGGCGCGCTCGTTAAGAGAGGCCATGGGGTCTTGAAAGATCATCTGAATTTTTTGCGTAATTTCATAGTCAAGCTCTTTCGGTATGCGGCCGTTGATCTGTCGCCCTTTAAAATATATCTCACCGCCCGCAGTCTCGTTGATGCGCACGATGGCTCGCCCAATGGTTGTCTTGCCAGAGCCCGACTCGCCGACCAAGCCAAAGGTCTCTCCACGATAGATCTGAAAACTCACATCGTTAACGGCGACAAAGGGCTCCCGCGACTTGCCCTTAAATTCTACCCTCAGGTTTCTGACGTCTAAGAGGACTTCTCTCATCTTGTTCATGCCCTTACCCCCACAAATTTCTCCCGCAGGTGCTTAATCGTCGCGGGTGGGTCAATTTTGGGGGCCCGCGGGTCAAGCAACCATGTCCTGGCATAATGAGTGGGGCTGACCTGAAAATAGGGCGGCCGCTCCACAAAATCTATTTTCAAGGCCAGGGGGTTACGAGGGGCAAAAGCATCGCCCACAATCTCGGCAAAGAGGTTAGGGGGGGTGCCTTTAATCGAATAGAGGGGTTGCCCCTTGATGCCTAGCTGCGGCAATGATGACAGGAGGGCCCAGGTGTAAGGATGCTGGGCATTGTAGAAAATCTCGCTACTCGTGCCGTACTCGATAATGTCGCCCGCATACATGACGGCCACCGCCGTGGCCACATTGGCCACAACTCCTAAGTCATGGGTGATATAGATGACAGTCAAATTATAGCGCTCTTGTAGCGTACGAATAAGGCCGAGGATTTGTGCCTGGATGGTCACGTCTAAGGCCGTGGTGGGTTCATCGCATATCAAAATGCGGGGGGAGCAAGCCATGGCGATGGCAATGACCACGCGCTGGCGCATGCCACCCGAAAATTCGTGGGGGAATTGATGGTAGCGGTGCAGAGCGTCATCAATGCCGACGTCACGCAAAAGCTCTAATGTGCGGGCTTTGGCGACTGACCCACGGGCATCGCTATGTAGTTCGACCGCTTCTTGAATCTGTAACCCAATAGTGCGCAAGGGATTGAGGGCTGTCATTGGGTCCTGAAAGACCATGGCGATTTTACACCCACGAATGGCCGCCCACTCTTTGTCATGCTTAAACTTCGCCAGATCTTGCCCCTCAAACATAATCTCTCCCGACTCTACCCAGCCATTGCTATCTAGCATCCCCACAAATGACTTGGTGAAGACTGACTTACCAGAGCCTGATTCGCCCACAATGGCCAAGGTCTGCCCGGCGTAAAGATTTAAAGATGCTCCGCGGATAGCCGTCAATATGCGCCCGCGCAGACTAAACTTAATGGTTACGTCTTTTGCCGCCAATATTGGTTGCACCATCTTTTTGCCTCCTAAACGTGATTGCGTGGGTCTGCCGCATCAGAAAAAGCATTGCCCATAACATAGAACGAGATAGTGATGAGCGAGAGGACGATGGAGGGGAAAATAAGCTGGTAGCGCATGGTGGGAATCATCATCAACTGGCGACCTTCATTGATTAAATTGCCTAGTGAAGGGATATTAAGCGGCAGACCTAGACCAATATAAGTCAAGAATACTTCGGCCCCAATGGCCCCGGGGATGGCGAGGGCAAAGCGCAGCATAATTACCGATACCAAGTAAGGCAAGAGGTTGCGCGTAATAATGCGGCTGGCGGGCGTACCCAAGCAGCGCGAGGCTAAGTTATATTCGCGATCACGAATAATGACGACCTGGGTGCGAATAAAGCGGGCCACAGGCACCCAGCCGGTAACGCCCATGGCAATGACCAAGGTGCTAATGCTCGGGCGAAGCATATATGCCATCAGCGTCATAACAATGGTGGTGGGGATATTGTCGAGGACATTGTAAATCTCGGTAATCAGCCGATCGAGCCTGCGCACGTAGCCCCAAATCGCTCCGACAATAATGCCAATAGTAATATTCCAGGTGGCAACGGCGATGCCAATGCCGAGCGACGTTCTGGTGCCTGTCCAAATGCGTGCCCACAGGTCTTGCCCAATGGAGTTAGTGCCAAACCAGAACTCCTGCCCGGGGGGGACGTTGCGCAATTGGCGCGAAGTCTCGGGGCTGATGTTAATTTCATTGGGGTCTCTTTGCGCTGGCAGGTAGGGCTGGACAAAAGTGAATACCAAGAGGATGGTCAGAATGACTAAGCAGGCAACGGCGGCCCAGTTCTTAAGAAAAACGCGCACGGTAGAGCTCCAGTAGGAGTAGTTCGAGTAACCCGTCCGCTCGCCGAGAGAAGCGTCGTAGTTGGCCAAGGTAAAGAGGTCTTGCTGCTCGAGGGTGGTCATTTTCTTGCTAATCATTACCTTGCCCCTCCCTTCTGCTCTAGCTTAATGCGGGGATCGATAATAGCCATCAAGAGATCCCCCATGAATAGCCCAAAAATACCGATGGTAGAGTAGATCAGTACGAGCGCCTGCACTAGCGGGTTGTCTTGCCGCGAGATGGCGTCAATCAAAAGGCCGCCCATGCCAGGGATAGAGTAGAGTGACTCAATAAAAATAGAGCCCGCGATAGTCATGAGGATAGTCGTGGGCAGGTGCTGCGCCATGGGCACAAAGGCGTTACGCAACACGTGTTTGAACATCACTGCCGTATTAGAGAGCCCTTTTGCTCTAGCTAGTTTGATATAGTCTTTATTGAGCTCATCGACCATAAAACGTCGCATCCACATCGCATACCCAGCTATACCGCCCAAGGACATGGACAGGGCCGGCAATATCCAGCTGATGGGCCTAGTGCTGTCATAAAGTATGGGTAGACCGGTAAGTTGGGTGACATAGAGCTGAATAAATAAGAAATAGACCGCAGCAGGCACCGCATTGATAAACACGACATAGGCCGTACCAAGCCTATCTAGCCATTTATCTTTTTCGCGGGCCTGAAAAATACCAAGCAGAAGCCCTATGGTCAGAGATAAAATCAAGGAGGCTAGGCCGAATTTCAGTGAATAGGGTATTTTGGGCTCTATTATCTCAGTGATGGGGACATGGGGACGAAAAATAATCGAGGTGCCTAGGTCGCCGCGCGACAGTGCTAGGTAAAAGTTTTTAAGCTGAATATGCACCGGGTCTAGTAAGCCCATCGCTTCAAGTCTGGCTTCGCGTTGTTCGGGCGTCAGGCGATCATATTCATCGCCAAAGTAACCTTCAATGGGCAAGAGGCGCATCAGCAAAAATACTACGGTCAAGACGACAAACACGGTAATGAGCGATTGCCCTACTCTTTTTAAGGCAAAGACCCCCAGGCTGCCTGAGGGGCTGCGGCGGCGCAGTCCACTTATGGGATTAGGCGATGATGAGGCCAGCGGCGTACTCATGTTGGACCCCCAATCTTGGTTTCTTAAACAAATCAGTCTAGCCAATAATGAAGGAGAACGGGGCCGAAACGGCCACCCGTTCTCCTTCCGGCCTAGGGCTTACTGGCCCGCTTTACGCAGTGCAGCCGTCCTATCGCGCTTCCATACCACTTGGGCTTCGTTAAACTGGGCGATGTTCATCGGGCGCTCGAGTAATCTTTGGAATTTGAACTTGCCAGTGGATGGCCCTGCCGCGGCGTAAGGACCTTGGAAGGGATGTAGCAAGGAGGCAACGTATCCCCCGCCACCAACCCTGTAAGGTATGACTAAAGCATTTTGGATAAGGTGGGCCTCGGCGGCGGCGAAAAGCTCAAAGCGGCGACGCGTATTGCTGACTTCGGCTTTGGCGGCATCAAGCAGGCGCTGGTAGTTAGTATCCACTAGGGCTATGTCGGAGTAAGAGCGATTGCCTGCTTCAAAGGGCATGGTGTAAGCTTCGGGGTCGAGAAAATCAGGGCCCCAGTTAACTTCTTGCAAGGCAAAGTTTCCGGCCCGGCGAGTAGCATCGAGAAAACCGGTGGGTGGGTAGCCTACGGGGACGATTTCAATAAAGTCTCGCCCGAGAAGATTTTCCATCTGCTGCTTGATAACTTGCACCCGATTGGTCCAGTCCGGCGAGCCCGTGCTAAAGGGCATCTTTATTCTGATGGGGAGGGTCACCCCTGCGGCCCGCAGTTCTGGCAGGGCCCGATTGCGGTGGGTAAGGGCGAGGGCCTGACTAAAAATGGGCATTTCTTGAACAGCTCTTAGCTGAGGCAGATCTGTATAGTCAATTCCGTCCACGCTGATAAAATTGACGGGAGTGATGGTATTACTGAGCTGCCGCACCGGATCGAAGGGGTCAAAGGTGAGCATGGCGGCGACGCGGTCTAACCCATGAAAAATCGTCTTGCGGAAGTTTAGATTGCGTACCGCTCGGCGCCAGTTCTCTGGCTCAAACTGCGGGGCAAAGCGCGGATCGAAGTTGAAACCATGCCAGAAGGCGAAGGCACTAACGGGAGCAGGTCTAATTAAATCGCGCCTTGCGGGGTCAAGTCGCCAGCCGTCAATAATGGCCGTAGGAATAGCCGCCGACGAGATATCCCCGCGCACAAACATTTCGGGCGCCAGTTGTGCGGCTTCACGGTTAAACTGGAATAAGAGGCGATCGATATGGACATTCCCGGCGTCCCAGTAACGTGTATTTTTCACTAGTTCGCGGCGGTTCTGAGGGATGTGTGCTCTTAGGATAAAGGCCCCATTGCTGAGAATAGTTCTATGGTCGGTCGCGAACCTAGTCCCTGTTTCGGCCAAGAACGCCCCATTAACTGGAAAGAAACAGACATAGGTGAGGGCGGAAAGAAAGAAAGTAGCCGGCGATCTAAGGGTGTACTGTACCGTGTATCTGTCTAAGGCACGCACCCCTACGGTGGAAAAATCTGTAGTCGTACCATTGAAAAACTCTTCAGCGCCGCGAATAAACCGGAAAACAATGTTGGCTGTGGCCGAAGCATTAGCCCGCGTCAAGACATAACGAGCGGAATCAACAAAGTCCTGCGCCACTACTTCCGCATATTCCCTCCCGTCCCAGGTCAGCCAGGGCACGCCGTCTCTCAGCGTGAAGGTATAGACTAAGCCATCGGGCGAAATAGTCCAGTGCTTGGCGAGAGAGGGATGCAAGACCCCGAAGGAATCAAACTCCACTAGTCCATCGATGATATTGGCGGCCAGAGTATGTACGGCAAAACTGCCGGACGTTAAATAATTGAGAGTCGTAAGCTCCGCCGAATATACCGACCTAAACTCCCCGCCAGTACGGCCAACGGTTGGTGCTGTTGGATAGGGGGTGTCTGTAATATTGACCGTGCGCGTGGCTTCCACCCACTCTACCTGCGCCCCAAGACTTTCGGCCACAAAACGCAATGGCACCATGGTGCGACCAGCTACGATGACCGGGCCTACATCGAGGCGCGTCTCGCGGCCCGTAATCCAGGCACGCGTCTGTCCGGGCTGCAATAACACAAAATTTGGCCCGCGATACCCAGCGACCATGTTAGTGCGCTCCGTCCATTCCACTTGCGCACCTAGTGCCTCAAAAATAGCGCGAAAAGGCACCAGAGTTCTGCCGTTCTGAACCACAGGCGGGACTTCGGTGGCAATGGCTCTGCCGTTAATGACTACGCGGATGGGTGCGACCGTGGCCTGCGCCGTAAAACCCGCGAAACAGCTTACGGCAACCACCGCAGTAAGCGCGAAAATGGCGAAATACTTCCTCATCCTTTTCCCTCCCCTATTATTCTTCCTAAAAAGTAGACCTATCTTCTCCCCTTCTTCTTCATTTTTTCTTCGTCTGCAGGCCTTTCCCTGCCGCATATTGCATCGCGGCGACAAAAATTTTTAACATAATAAATATTGAGATTATTAATCGCAAAACTTGTTCATTCTTTAGAGCGTCGCGCAGAACAATGCCCCGCCTCTCTGCTTTGTGCGCGGGGAGGCGGGGCTGGCCATGCTGATTTACTACTGACGGGAGCGCTCAGGGGTCTAAAGGCCCGCTCGTTTTAACACCGCAATAAGCCTTTCTCTCTCCCCTAACTCTAGGGGCAGGAGCGGTTCGCGGGGATTACCGCCATAATACCCCAGATAGTCAAGGGCCGCCTTCAAACCGGCAATGCCAAAAGAAGCCGTTACGGCATGGTTTGGCTCGAGAAGCCTCCACTGCAGGGCACGGGCTTCGTCCATGCGCCCTGCCTTAAAGTGCTCGAGCAAGGCCACGCATTCCGCGGGCATTATGTTGGCTAAGGCGAGAGTGCCTCCCACCGCCCCGACAGCCAAAGCGGGCAAAAGAAAACTGGCAGAACCCGCTAAGACCGCGAAATTATCCCCCGTGGAGCGGCAAATTTCGGCTAGCTGCACGATATTGCCAGAGCTATCTTTAAGCCCGTAGATATTCTCATGTTGCGATAGCTCGAGCACCAAATCTGGCGCGAGATTAACGCCGGTATTCTTCGGCATATTGTAGAGTACAATGGGCAAGGGCGAGCCCTCGGCCAGGCGCAGAAAGAAGTGCTTTAGAATTTTAGCACTGTAGGATTCTTTATAAAAATGGGGGTTTAGCACGAGTGCAAAGTCAGCGCCCGCCTCGGCGTACTGCCGACACAGCAAGACTGCTTCGTCGGTTGTTTCGCAGCCTGTGCCGGCGATGACCAGCTTCTCAGCTGGCAACCACTCCCGCACTTTCGTCACAAGCCTTACTTTCTCGTCCGGCGAGAGCAGAGGAAACTCCCCATTTGAACCTAGCACCACTAAGCCGCGCAGGGGCGTCTGCCCCCACTGCCTGACATTGTCTCTAAGCTTATCCCAAGCGATGCTTCCTCCCACAAAGGGGGTGGGAATAGGGGCAAAAATTCCGCTTAGCACCGGCCCTACTCCTGACAAAATATCGTGTAGTCGTCGAAAATAGCTAGGGCGGCATCTACGTCTACCTCTTGACCCTGCTTAATTAGCGCCTTCCCCATCAGCCCGATGGCGCGGCGGAGCTCGCTCGTCTCGACATTGCCCATGTGCCCCATGCGAAAAGCTTTGCCGGCCAGACTAGCTAAAGAGCCTGCCACCACTAGCCCTTTGCCAGCCAAACTCTTGCGGAAGACGGCATCGTCGACATCGGGTGGGTACAAGAAGCAGGTCAAGGTGGGCGCGGCCACTGACTCGTCCGCGAGCGGCTGCAAATTAAGCGCACTTAGCGCCTTGCGCACCGCGATGCCGTTACGGCGATGCCGCGCGTAACGCACCGGCAAGCCTTCGAGATGGATGATCTCAAGCGCACGGCGATAGGCATAAAGCATATTTACTGCGGGCGTGGCAAAGTACTTGCTGGGGTCTTTCATAATGGGCAACCAGTTAAAGATGTCGGCGTAGTAGGCGTTAACTTTCCCTAGGGCGGTGCGGGCGGCTAGGGCCTGCTCGCTAAAGGCAACAATAGCCAGACCGGGTGGAATGCCGATTGCTTTTTGTGAGCCGGTTAGCACCACGTCTAAGCGCGCCCCATCCCCATAATCATAGCCCATGTCCTCTGGCACTGCCGCCGTGGCACATACGCCGTCAAGAATGACCAAGGCACCATATCGCTTACAAAGTGGCACGAGGGTCTCTAGGTCGGCCAGAACTCCGGTAGAAGTATCGACATGGGTAATTGTTACGGCTTTGTAGCTTGTCTTTTGTAGCTTGGCCTCTACCTCTGTAGCGCTCACCCGCTGGCCCCACTCACTGGCAATGACGTCGACCTCGATGCCGAAACTTGCCGCAAGTTTAATAAACCTGTCCCCAAAGAAACCCTGGCTGAGAATCAGAATACGTTCCCCAGGCGCCACAGTGTTCACGAGGGCCATTTCCATGGCTAGGGTACCCGAGCCAGCTACGAGGAAGATTTCGCCGTCGGCGTTAAACATCTTCCTGGTCAGCGCTAGGCATTCTAGGGTGCATTGCACCACCCGAGGATCGGTGTGCCCATAGGTCTCTGAACCTAGAGCGGCATAGATTTCGTCCACCACTGGGGTCGGGCCGGGAATGAGCAGCAACTCTTTGTTTGGCATGACTTAACCTCCCCTTCTAAATCTACGTCACAGTTCTTCTTCCAATATTTCTCCGCGGGAAAAGAAAATCCTTCGCCAATGCGAGTACTATTTGTAGTGGCAAGTAGTGTGCTAAGCTATGGTCATGGTAGAATACTGGTGATTGCAGCTTTACAAGGAGGCAGGACATGATTAGAAAGCTTAAATCAGGGGTACCGCGCATTCATCCTGATACTTTTGTGGCGGACAGTGCCGAAGTCATGGGCAATGTCTCCGTCGGCAAGAAGTCTAGCATTTGGTTTAACGCCGTCCTCAGGGCGGACATTAACTCCATCACTATTGGCGAAGGATGTAGCGTGCAGGAAGGGGCTATTCTCCATGTGGCAATTGACCAAGCGCTTACCATGGGGGACTATGTGACCGTTGGCCACGGCGCTGTACTACATGGCTGCACCATCGGCGACAATGTGCTGGTGGGCATGAAAGCCGTGGTTCTGGATGGCGCGGTAGTGGGGGCAGGCTCCATTATAGGCGCGGGTGCAGTTGTCAAAGAGGGCATGGTAATTCCCCCCCGTTCCTTAGCGGTAGGCTTACCTGCTAAAATAGTAAAGACCCTCGACGATGAAGCTGTCTTGGGCCTGCGCACTCATGCCGAAAAATATGTCAGACTATGGGAAGAATTCTTTGCGCCCGCTGTGGATGCGCCGGAGGCAGAAGGAACGGTGTCTTGATGACTGGCCGCATGAGCACCTTGGCTAGCATTTGCCAAAAACATGGCATCACCCTCGTATATCTCTTTGGATCACAGGCGGAGATCGCCCTACACATCTTGAACGATCAAACTCCGGCCCAGGTCGACCCTCTGGCTGACATCGACGTCGCCGTGGTGTTTGCCACCCCCCTGCCCACAGGACGGGAGAGGGCTCGCCTCTACAGCTTAGTCTTTAACGATCTCGAGGAATTATTCCTGCCTTTCAGTACAGACTTAGTCTTTCTCGCAGAAAATCATGCCGTTTTTCAGGCTGAGGCTGTGCGCGGTAAGTGTGTGTACAAAACTACCCCCGACGCTCAAGAAGCCTATGAGGAAGCTATCTTGCGCCGCGCCTGTGATTTCCGCCCCTTCTTAGAAAAGTACTACGAAGAATTGTTGGAGGGATGAAAGGGTGATCAGCAAGCTAGTAGTGCAAAGCCGACTGGCATTGATTAACGACTGCCTAGCACAATTGCACAGGCTGTCCACTATGTCGTTTGAAACTTTTGTCAGTGATAAGGACCGAGTGGCCGCTGCGGAAAGTTACTTGCGGCGGGCCCTCGAGGCTATCTTCGATGTCGGACGACACATCCTGGCCAAAAGCGGTGGGGCCGATTTGGCGACAGAATACAAAAGCATAGCCTTTGGGCTCGGGGCTAAGGGCGTGATTTCTCCGGAATTGGCGCAATCACTGGTGTCCATGGCAGGGTATCGAAACCGACTGGTTCACCTTTACCATCTAGTGCAAGAAGATGAATTGCACGAAATTCTGCAAAATGACCTTAGCGATCTAGAGGCTTTTTCTCGAGAAGTCACGGCCTTTGTCAATGCGCTCGAGGCCTAGCCCTGCGGCGCAAGCGCCATGAGGCGCTCCTTGTCCACTATGGTAATTTTCTTTCGGCCCAGAACAATAAGCCCCTGGCGCGAAAATGTGGCGAGAGCCCGCGTGACTGTTTCGCGCGCTACGCCCGCCATATCAGCTAGGTCTTGCTGCCCGATGGCAATGATTTCTGTGCCCTTTTCGTGGGCGAGATAGAGCAGGGTGGCGGCAATTTTCACCCCGGCATCACCTTGGCACAGAATCTGGATACGCCCTTGGGCGCGGCGCAACCGCGCGCTGAGGACTTTAAGAAAGTGCCAGGCCAAGCTTGGATGTGTCTGCAATAGTTGGCAGGCATCGGCATTGTAGAGGATGCCCACCTCGCCGTCACTGCCCGCTATCGCCGTGGCGGGGTAACTACCCCCGTCAAATAAGACCACCTCAGCAAAAAACTCCTGCGGCACAACGGTTTTAAGGAGCTGCTCGCGACCTGCGTAGTCTGTTTTTACAAGCTTGACTTCGCCCTTATAAACCAACCATAACCCGAGCCCTAACTCCCCTTCGGTGAAAAGGACCTCGCCCTTTTCCATGCGCCTGGCCCTGACAATGGCCGCCACCGACTGCAAATCTTCTGCCGCCAGCGAACTAAATAGTGGCAACTTGCGTAATAGTGAAGCCTCCATTACCTTCGCTCTCCCGTCTCCGCAAAAATTTCTCAGCGCTAAGGCTCATGGCCTATCTTCTAATTAGGCCATGAGCAAAGTACAGCCTCAATGTCCCGTAAAATAAGAAAAAGCAACCTAGTGTTAGGTTGCTTCTTAATTGCTTATCTTCTCTTGCTGGAGAAGCAATCGCGGCAGTATACGGGACGGCCAGCTGTAGGCTTGAACGGAACTTGGGTGTTTGCGCCACACTCATCGCAAGATACGTTGTGTAGTTCGCGGTTGCTCATAGGAGCGGCACCTTCGTTGCTGCGTTTGCGGCTGTCACGACAGGTCTTGCAACGGCTGGGCTCGTTCTGGAAACCACGCTCTGCGTAAAATTCTTGCTCACGAGTGGTGAAAGCAAATTCGGCTCCGCAGTCTTTACAGTTTAGGTTCTTGTCCTGCATCATTAGAGAAAATCCCCCCGATAAATTAGATACATGGGCTCCCCTGGGTTTGCCTTTTGGAAGAGGTGAAACCAGATTTGCGCAAGTTCATAATGACTATATCAGAGTTCTGCCACTTTGGCAATACAATAATTGCCTACATTTTTTATTTGTGGCTTGAAAAGCTAGGAGGACTAAATTTGCTGCACAGATTCTCACGCACAGAACTTTTAGTAGGGGCCTCTGGCCTCGAAAGGCTGCGCCATGCCTCGGTCGCGGTCATCGGCATTGGGGGCGTCGGTTCTTTTGCGGCAGAAGCCTTGGCGCGGGCTGGTGTCGGGCACCTGCTCCTCGTCGACTACGACGATATCTGCCTAACGAATATCAACAGACAAATCCATGCTCTGACCTCTACGGTGGGCCAGAGCAAGGTCGAGACCATGGCCGCGCGCATAAAGCAAATCGACCCCAAAATCAAGGTAGAGGCCCATAGAGCTTTCTTTTCGAGCGAAAATGCGGCCGAAATACTGTTGCCTTCTTTAAGCTACGTCATAGACGCGGTAGACACCGTCACCGCCAAGCTCGGCATCATCACGGGCTGCCACGCCCTCGGCATCCCTGTCATCTCGTGCATGGGCGCAGGCAACAAACTTGACCCGACGCAATTCACCGTGACCGACATCGCCAAGACCTCTATCTGCCCCCTAGCCCGCATTGTGCGTAAGGAATTGCGCAAGAGGGGCATTAGTCGCGGCATTAAAGTGGTATACTCGCCTGAGCCTCCACTCACTCCGCTTGCCACGGCGGCTGACTGTACGGCCAATTGCATTTGCCCCGGGGCCACGGGCAACTGCACGCGGAAGAGGCAGATCCCAGGCAGCATTTCGTTCGTCCCCGCCGTCGCCGGCCTTATGGCGGCAAGTGTCGTCGTGCGCGACCTGCTCCGCTAAGCGAGTAACCGCGCTAACTGCGCTAGCTCCATATTGCCCCCGCTTACTAGGCACACTACTTTCTTGCCGCGCATAGCTAGGGCAGGCTGCAGGGCGAAGGCCACGGAAACTGCCCCCGATGGCTCCGCCAAGAGCTTAGTGCGTTCTAGCAAAAGCCTGAGCGCCGCCACGATTTCTTCTTCTCCTACAGTTACTAGTTCGTCCACGTACTTCTGTGTCAGACTAAAGGTAAAAATTCCGGGACGTCGGGCACGCAAACCGTCAGCTACCGACGGCTGCCAGGCGTCCTCTGCCAGTTCACTTACCATGCCTTGTTGCCACGAGTACCGCAGGCGGGGACTGACCGCGGGCTCCACTCCGATGACCTTTACAGCATGGCCGCTGGTTTTAGCGGCTACGGCCAAGCCGGAAAGCAGCCCCCCGCCGCCTACTGGGGCTACGATGTAATCGACCGCGGGCAGGTCGGCCAAAATCTCTAAGGCCGCGGTGCCCTGGCCGGCAATAACATATTCATCATCGAAGGAATGCACCATAGTGAGGCCTTGGGTCATGGCGAGATGCTTCGCATGGGCCAGGCGGGCTTCGGCTGTCTGGCCACAGAGCACTATTTCACTGCCGTAGGCGAGGCAGGCCTCCCGCTTAGGCTGGCTCACGTTTTCGGGCAGAACCACAACAGCCCGCACTCCGGCCAGCCTTGCGGCGTAGGCGAGTGCTTGGCCATGGTTGCCTGATGAGCCCGTGACCACTCCGCACTTTCTTTCCTCAGCGTTAAGCTGCAGCACCGCATTCAAAGCACCTCTAATCTTAAATGAGCCTGTCTTCTGTAGATTTTCGCACTTGAGGTAGATTTCGTTGCCGCTCATCGCACTGAGACTACGAGAGTAAAAAAGGGGGGTATGATGAATATGCTCCACGATTCTCGCCCTGGCCGCTTGCACTTCCTTTTGACCTATCATTGCCATGCCTCCTTGGTGCCATACTCTTCTTGATAACTTTTCGCTCGCTAGGGTTGTATTCCTGCCGGCAAGCGACCTCACATTTTCTTCACAATTTCCCCATGTTTTTATGCAAAAATCGGGTTACAATGTGGTTAACGCTAGCTTCAGCCCTTGATGTTAGCAAGAGAAGGGAGTGATCGCATGATCAAGAAAGCACTGGCTCTAACTGTTGTCTTGATGCTCTTGGCTCCACTGGCGTTGGCTTCGGGCCCCCAAGGGTTAAGGTTGGCACCTGGCCTGCAAAGACGCCTCGTAGGCTTGCCGCAAAACGTTTTGCAGGCAGAGAGGTTACTCAAGCAAGCTGAAACAAAATTTGCCGAGCTCGAGGCCCTGGCCCAGAACGACCCCGCCGCCCTAAAAGAAAAGTTGCTCGCTCGTCACGACGCCATTGTCAAGCAAGCGGAGGAGCTCCTAGCCAACCAAGCGACCTTGCCGGCGAAGATTGCCACTGATTTGGCCGCCGCACAAGCACGGGCACTCGCCCTGGCCACCGAACGCGCCAAGGAGGCCACAAATCCAGAACTGGCTGCGAAAAGACTGGCCCTGCTCACGGAAAGACAGGCGAGAATTCAAGCCCACATAGCGAAACATTCCACGCAAATTGCCGCGCGCCAAGTTGCCCGCGCCGAGCAGGTGCTCGCTAATGCCGCCAACATCCGCAGCCGCATCGAAAAGGGCGAAGGGCTCACCCTGATCGAGGAAATGCGTGAAAAAAGGCAGGAGCAACGTGCCCTGCGCAGAGAGAACAAACCAAGCAAAGTAAAGCCTGGTCAGTAGACTGCACGTAGAGAAAAAAGCTACCCGCATTAGGGGTAGCTTTTTCTTTGGCCATGAGTCTTAGGCCGTACCAAGCTTGATGCGCAGTTTTGCGAGCATATCGGTGGTCATGGCGGCGAGGTCGAATTTAGGGTTCCAGCCCCATTCGGCACGAGCCACAGTATCATCTAAAGAATTAGGCCACGAATTAGCGATGCCTTGGCGAATGGGATCCACCATGTAATCTAAGGTGAAATTAGGAATATGATTCCTGATTTCTGCTGCCAATTGTTCGGGGTCAAAACTCATGGCTGTTACATTGTAGGCATTGCGATTAAAGAGCTTCTTGGGGTCGGCTTCCATAAGCTGAATAGTAGCCTCGATGGCGTCTGGCATGTACATCATATCCATGAACGTGCCTTTGTCGATGTAGGAGGTGTAGCACTGCTGCTTGATGGCTTCGTAGAAAATATGCACCGCGTAATCGGTGGTGCCGCCGCCGGGTAAGGCCACATATGAGATTAGCCCAGGGAAGCGCACGCCGCGCGTGTCTACGCCATACTTGAGATGATAGTAATCGCAGAGCAGCTCCCCAGCTACCTTGGTGACGCCATACATGGTGGTGGGCCGCTGAATGGTGTTTTGCGGCGTGTGGTCAGGCGGGGTGGTCGGACCAAAGGCGGCGATGGAACTAGGCGTAAAGAGCCCGCAGCCTGTTTCGCGCGCTACCTCTAGCACATTAAAGAGCCCACCCATGTTCACTTCCCAAGCCAGATGGGGCTTCTTTTCGCCTACAGCGGAGAGCAGGGCGGCAAGATGAACAATCTCATTGATTTGATGTTTTTTTACAGCGTCGGCAATCTGTTGGGGCTTGACTACATCCACCACTTCGTACAGGCCACCCCGGAGCGGGCCCTCGGGAATCTCTGGCAGGATGTCGCTGGCCACTACATTGTTTTCGCCGTAGCGCCCCCGCATCTCGGTCACTAACTCAGTGCCGATTTGCCCTAGCGCACCTGTTATTAAGATCTTCTTCACAGTAAAACCTCCTCTTGATAGTCACTCTTTCCTACTCTATTTTACCGTTTGCTCCCCTCAATTACCACTGCCAGAACTGCCCGAAAGCACTTTATGATAAATTTTTCACGTGATCTACTTAAATTGTCAAGATAAACAAGGGAAGGTGGCACAGAAAATGCGCTTAGCCCTACTAGGACTTAGCTAAAATTTAGCCACTGGAAGGAAATCCACGCGAGGATGCGAATAATAGTTAATGAGTATGGGTGAAATTCTGTGAAGCCCATAAAAAGGAGGATGACCTTGAAAAAGAGACTTAGCCGCTCAGAAGTGCCGGCAGAGCTACAGTGGGATCTGAGGGATATTTTCCCCACTATGGCGGAATGGGAAGTAGAACTTGCCGCGGTGGCCACCGACATACCCACTGTGACCAAGTACAAGGGGACACTTGGCAACGGCCCATTGAACCTTTTTGCCTGCCTAGAGGCAGCCGAAACCCTGCAAAAGCGTCTTATCCGCGTAACTGCCTATGCTTCGCTCTTGCTTTCTGGCGACGGCACCGACTCCGTCAATCAGACGGCGATGGGACGAGCTTCATCGCTCGGAGCCCAAGTGGGAGCCGCCATTTCGTTTATTCGCTCAGAGGCCCTCTCACTTCCCTCGGGTACATTAGAACGTTACTTGGACGAGGAACCAAAACTCCAGGGATTTGCCCGCACTTTGCAACGCATGCTTGATGAAAAGCCGCATATGCTACACCCCGATACTGAAGTAGCATTAGCCTCACTAGGTGAAGTTCTCGGTGCACCCTACCTCACCTATACGCGCTCTAAGGCAGCGGACATGGCTTTTGACCCCATCACAGACAAAGATGGCCAGAGCCACCCTATGTCTTTCGCTCTCTACGAAGAAGCCTATGAAAAGTCCCCCGACCATGTACTGCGCCGCAATGCCTTTGCCTCCTTTACCAAGGGGCTCAAGGCCTACCAAAACACCTATGGCGCGACCTGGGGCACCGAAGTTAAGAAGCATGTCGTGCTCGCGCGCCTAAGGGGCTATAAGTCAGCCAGCCACATGCTGTTACATGCCCAAGAGGTAGATCTCGTGGCCTACAACACTTTGCATGATGTGATCCTGACTGAGATTGCGCCCCATATGCGCCGCTACGCCAAGTTGCGCAAAGAGATACTGGGCCTAGACAAACTTCTCTACTGCGACATCGAGGCGCCGCTTGACCCAGATTTTAACCCACCCACTACTTACACCGATGCCTCGGAGCTTATTAAAAAGGCGCTTTCCGTGCTAGGAGAAGAGTACTCCACGATAATGGAAGATGCGCTGCAGAACAGATGGATCGACCTAGCAGAGAACATCGGCAAGTCGACCGGAGCGTTTTGTTATGGCGTGCCGGACGCGCATCCTTACATCCTAGTCACTTGGGCCGACAGCATGCGCAACGCCTTGGTATTGGCGCATGAACTCGGCCACGCGGGGCACGGTGTACTAAGTATGCGCTACCAGCGTTTGTCCAATGTGCGCGGCTCCATGTTCTTCACCGAGGCGCCGTCGATTATTAACGAACTCTTGGTCGGAAACTATATTGGCAGCGAGACCACAGACCCCCGCATGCGCCGCTGGCTCAACATGGGCTTTTTGTTGACATATTACCACAATTTCGTGCGCCACCTCATCGAAGGCGAGCTGCAACGCCGCATCTTTGCCCTGGCCGAGCAGGGCCAGCCTGTCACGGCCACGCTCTTAAGCCGCGTGCAAGGTGAAATCCTGGAAGAGTTCTGGGGCGGCGAAGTTGAGATTGACGACGGCGCGCGCCTCACCTGGATGCGCCAGCCGCACTTCTACATGGGCCTCTACCCCTACAGCTACTCCGCGGGGCTCACCATTGGCACGGCGGTAGCCAAAGACATCGCCGAGCAAGGCCAAGTAGTCATCGACAAATGGTTAGAGGTACTTAAAGCCGGCAGCACCAAGCCGCCCCTCGAGCTAGCCAAGATGGCCGGCGTGGATATGACTGAACCCGCGGCCATTAAGAAGGCCGTCGACTACGTGGGCTACCTCGTGGATGAAGTGGTCAAGAGTTTTTAACTTGAATAAGCCAAAAGTAGGCAGAGCACCCCTCCCTCAAGGGGAACGGGTGCTTTTTTTTACTTTGTATTGCTGATTAAGGCGATAAACTTAAGGTCCACCTCGCCGTCGTTCTTCACGGCATGGAACTCGCCGTCCGGACAGAGTGCCATGTCGCCGGGGTAGAGTTTAACCTCCTGCCCATTGTCATTGTAGGTAGCTGTTCCCTCTAAAATATAGTAGGACTCCTGCTCTCCGATGTGGCTGTGCTGGCCGACCGAGCAACCCGGCGGCACGACAAGCAGCCCATAGAGGCGGCCTAGGCCGTTAAATTCGGCTTCATCATAAAAATACTTCATCTCTACCCTGCCCTCACCCCCCCTGAGGTTCATGGCCTCTTTATGAATAATAGCGTCACTGCGTTTTATCATTTTCTCTCCGCCTTTCTTAAACAATGGTCGTAGCGAATAGTTCGACATTTCATGGCTGCTTCCTGCTGGCCCCAGCACGAAAAAGTAACGCATTATCGTTTAGCGATAAAAATATCTTGCCTATAGATAAATAGCGTGCTATACTTCACTCAAAACAAGGCTCTAAGCCTGATGGGAGGACCCCTATGTGGAATGACCACAAGTCCCTGGTACTCAGCAAGATCTGCACTATGTTATTTGCCTTAGGCCTTATCGCTACGGTTGCTTTTGCCCCTCCCTTAGTGAGGTGGCTGGTGGGCTTCTCGCGGGCCTACCTGCAAGGTTTAGAGCTGTATTTTTTAGCGACAATCTATAGCGGCAGCCTGCCTGCAGCCTTATTGCTCTATAATTTATACCGCCTGCTCGAGCGCATCGTCAAATCTGAAATTTTTATTTCCGAGAATGCCGAAAGCTTGCGCACCATGTCGTGGTGCGCCGCCATGGGTGCCATTATCTCTTTGGCCTCATCTTTTTACTACTTGCCATGGGTTCTCGTTGCCATACCGGCAGCCTTTATGGGGCTCATATTGCGCGTTATTAAGAATGTGGTGGCAGAGGCCGTGTCGCTCAAAGAAGAAGCAGATTACACCGTCTAAGGAGGGGTGAGGCCATGCCTATCGTAGTGAATTTAGATGTGATGATGGCCAAGCGCAAAGTTTCGTCGGGCGACCTGGCTCTACAAATAGGCCTTAGCCAGGCCAACCTGTCTATTTTGAAGACGGGCAAGGCCAGGGCAGTTAGGTTCTCTACTCTAGCAGCCATCTGTCGGGCCTTGGACTGTCAGCCAGGCGATATTTTAGAATTTTTGCCAACAGAAAACGAAAGGGGACAGACCATTGACTGAGCAAGCGCTGCCGACGCACAAGGAGATTGTTCTGCCAAAGCCTGTGCTACCCCGCCCGCCCTTTAGACCTACGAGTGAAGATGGGATCTTGGCTATTTTCGCCTACGCGCTCGGCTTTCTCTTTTGGCACTGGTTCTTTCTCTCTTGGCGGGGCCTAAATGTATCGCTCTTCACCGCGCTCTTCGGCAGCCTTACCGCCCTTTATTTTAAAAGCAAGGGCATCTCGATGTCCCGCGAGGGCTGGTTTTGGTTTGCTATGTTACAACTAACGGGGCTCAGCTTTGCCCTCTGGCAAAATACCGGTTTCGAAGTTTGGCGCGCGCTTTTTCTCTTCTGTTTTGCTGTCTACTGGGTCATTGTTAGCACCAAGATGCCCCTGCGCGGGCGAACAAGTGACTGGCTGCCGCTTGATTTTCTTAATGTCTTACTGGGGGTATCTTTTCGCCACTTCGGCAGCCATTATCGGAGCCTAGCCGCGTTACGCCAAAACAAAAGTCGCACCATGGCCCAAGCAGGGCCCATTATACTGGGGATAGTGTTCAGCCTCTTGCTACTCGCCTTCGTACTGCCCCTACTACTGACTGCTGACAGCGGCGCCTTTGGTGCTCTCATGGGCGGCCTGGTCACCGCCTGGCAGAGTATAATGTTGCAATACGCCGAACTAGTCTTCAAGCTTATTTTGGCGATTCCTACCGCCTCATACCTCTTTGGCTTGATTGCCGGCAGCACGCACGAGGCCAAGGTGCAGGATAATAGATTAAAGGCGGCCGAAAGCTCGCTCGCCACTCTGCGCATCATGCCACTGCCCACTGTGCTCACCGTGATGGGCGTCTTGTCGGCCGTGTATCTCGCTTTTATTTTCAGCCAGACGACCTACTTCTTTTCCGCCTTTTTTGGTGAGCGGGCCGTAGGCACCATGACTTACGCGGAATTTGCCAGGAGAGGTTTCTTTGAACTCGCCACAATTGCCGTTATCAATCTCTGCGTAATGAGTTGCGGAAATCTAACTAGCACCATTTTGCGTAGGCAGAGCCTTGCCTTGCGCACTCTTAACATCCTGCTCTCTGCGCTTACGCTGCTACTTATCGCCACGGCCTTTAGCAAGATGATTCTCTATGTGGATACCTTTGGGCTTACCATGCCGCGGCTACTGCCTCTGATATTTATGGTGCTTCTGTCGGTCATATGCTTCGCCATTATCGCGCTGCAAAAATGGCAATTTTCGATCATGCGCCTAACGGCAATTGTCGGCGCACTGCTGCTATCCTTCTTCACCTTAGTCAATCTTGATGGATTTGTGGCCAATTACAACGCGCGACGTTACTTTGCCGGCACCTTGCACAGCTTTGATCTGGTTACGGTGCTCCGGGCAGGCCCGGCCGGAGTCAGTGCCGCTCTTCTCGTCTACCGCGAGACGAAAGACGAGGATTTGCGGAACAACCTCGCCATCTACCTCAATCATGAGCATGCTAACGCCCTACACACCGCTGGCAAGGTCACAGATACTCTGGAAAACGCCTTGAACAGGCGCAGGCTAGCCCGCGGCGAGTGGGATAGAAGCAGGTCCATGCCCCGGACCCTAGGAGCAGATTAACGCAGACTAACGACTGAGCCACCTCCACATTTCGCTGGGGGTGGCGTTTTTGCCGTACATGAGCATGCCGACGCGAAAAATCTTGCCGGCAAGCTTTATAACCAGCCACAGGGTAAGGAGCAAGAAAACTGAGGGCAGCAGAATATCAGGCCAGGTCATAGTCGTCGAAATCCCGAGGCGGAGCAGCATGACTCCTGCGGCCGTTAAGGGAAAGTAGCTGCCGAAGGTGGCGACTATGCCACTAGGGTTAACAATGACCGGCTGGATAAAGAGCAGCGGCAGTACGGGTATCATCATTATCGTGCTCTGAAAATTAGTCGTAGTGGCGAGGTCGTCAATGGTAGAGCCAATAGCCACAAGAATTGAGGCATACAGCAAGTAACCCGCTAGTGCATAGAACAGCATTAAGGGTAGCTCGGGTGTCCAGAGGTAAGAAAACACGGGGATGCCGAATCTGTACTGGGCTATGATGGCACCAAATACCAGCCACGAAAAAATCTGCAGCAGACCAAGCACCGAGTACCCCAGTAGCTTGCCTTGCATCAGGCTCTCGGCGCTGACAGAGGAAAGAATTATCTCTGCCATGCGGTCCTTTTTCTCGGCCATAGCACTCTGCAAAATCATCATGCCGGTAACATAGACCCCAAAAAGGATGACTGCGCCAAACAAAGCGGGTACAACCCGCGCCATGCGGTCACCCGCCTGCGCGAGCGAGGCGGTTTCAATGCTAAAAGGTGTGAGCGCTATGGCTATAGCCTGCGCTGGTAAACCTTCGCGGGCTAAAGCTACTTGGCGCAGCAGGCCCTCGAGCAGCGCGTTAAACGCGGTGAGCGTAGGCATACCATCCCCCCCGAGCATAATCGTCGCGCGCCGTTCTGTTAGCACTTTTTGGTCTAAGACCAAGTAAGCGCTGCCCTGTTGGCCGCTAATTTGTGCTTGCAAAGTAGCTAGGTCGCCTGTATGACGCGCGAGCACTATATTGAGCGCGGGGGCATGGGGGGCTAGGGCTTCATAAATACCCAACTCGTCTAGGATAAAGAGCTGCAAACCCCTGTCTTCTTCGACTCGCGCCATAAAGGCCGGCAAGGCGCTAAACACCACCATAATCACCGGAGCGAGTAAAATGGAGATAAGAAACGACTTGTTTTTAAGCATTTTGCTAATCTCCCAAGCCGCTACTTTCAGGCTATCTTTCATTCTCCGCGCCTCCTTGGGCCACACTGACAAAGATATCATGCAGCGAAATGCGGTCTATAGAGAGCTCCTTGATGTCGACCTGTGGCGGAAGCTGCCGCAAAAACTGCTGCACCTCTACGCTCTTGGCGAGAAATATAGTAGTGCGCATCTTTTCTCTGGTCACTTGCCTAACTCCGGGCCAGTGCTCGAAGGCTACGCCTGCGTTATCGCCATATATCGTGCATTTGTGGTCGGCATACTGTTCTTTAATTTGATCGATAGGGCCGTAGATCACTTGTCGCCCTTTATGCATCATAAAAATTCTGTCGCAAAGCTCTTCTAAAACATTCATCTGATGCCCCGAAAGCAAGATCGCCTTGCCCTGCGCCGTAAGCTCGCGCAACTCTTGCTTGAGTATATTTTGGCTAACTGGGTCAAGTCCGGAAAAAGGCTCGTCGAGGATAAGGAGCTGCGGTTCATGAAGGATAGCGGCAATAAGCTGCACCTTTTGCGCCATGCCCTTAGATAACTCCTCTATTTTGGCCCTTTCGCGGCCCTGCAGACCAAATTTCTCGAGGTAGTGGAGCGCTCTTTGCCTGGCCTTAGGCAGGGAGTAACCCCTGAGGTTGGCCAAGTACAAGAGTACATCCATTACGCGTACATCCTTGTACAGGCCCCTCTCCTCGGGCAAGTAGCCGATAGAGTTGCGCGCAAGGTGCGATGCGCTACCAAAACTAAAGTCTATACGACCATCGTCTGGGTAAATAATGCCTAGTATGCAGCGAATAGTGGTAGTCTTGCCCGCACCATTTGGCCCTAGCAGGCCGAATATCTCCCCCTCGTTAACTGCGAAAGAAACGTCGTCCACGATTTTGGTGGAGCCAAAAGTCTTACAAACATTGTGCAGCGTGAGTGTAGTCCCCATGTCTTGCCCCTCTCGATTACCATAAACTCGCCATACGCAATAACTATACGCAAAAAACCGCCCGAAGTTTCGCGGCTGTACGCTGGCGTAATCTTCTCGCGCGAGTGCACTTGCTTAGCCCAGAAAGCGCACCCTGTCCTTATCTGTGGGAACGGCATTATGCCTTTGCTCCCACTTGCCTTCCGTAAAAACTTCGTAGGCCGCAAAAAGGCAGGGTATGCCCTTGGCTACCAGCAAATCGCTGCTATCCATCAGCTGGAAGTGAAGATGTGGCGCCGTGGAGTTGCCAGAGTGCCCCACCCGGCCTAAGAGGGCCCCGCGCTCGACTTGCTCACCGACAGCAACCGCAACCGAACCAGTCTTTAGATGAGCAAACATCGCGAAAACATGCTCGTCGCATTGCATTATCACATTATTGCCTAGGAGCATTTGCAAACTTGTTTTATGAGGGTTGTAAGTGAGCGCGCTTTTTAGCACCAGCAATAAGTCGCGTATCAAGTGCAAATTGCTTCTTTCATGATATCCGTCCTGCGCTTGGAGAATGCGGCCGCCTAGGGGGGCGTAGATTTCGCGCCCATAGCCGTAGCACTTTTCTAGTGGCACGCCAATCGTTAAATAGCGCAGCATGGTGCTATCGGCAAAGGATTTATCTTTTCTGGCCCAATTGACTTGCACAAAATCAAAGGCATAGCGCTGCCCAAGCTGATCTGTGCCATGACTAGGTATCATCTTGCCCGGCGTAGTGGGCACCTGCCACTCTCCCCGCAGGGGAAACTCGACCACCAGCGCGTTTTCAAGCTCTTTCATAGTACACCTCCAGAGAAAATATACCACAACAGCCTGCGCCAGTTGTAGCGAAAAGCAAAAGGCTCCGTCCCCGCCGCTTCCCGCCGCTTCCCCGCCGCTCGTCCTCCCAAATTCTTGTTGCGCATTGCCGCAGGTCATGGTACATTTACAGATAGCAGAATATTTAGCTGAGTAAAGATAACGCCGTGTTCGAATGAACAGCATGTTATCTCTAGAGGGTGGCATGCAAGTGCCGCCCTCTTGCTATTTGTGAACCGCGTAGCTAGCGGGTGCCGATAGCAAGAGGGCGGGCGAAGAAGGAGCTGTGATAACAGTTATGCGAACTCGCCTTGTGCTAGCTACGGGCTACGACCCATGGGAAAACCTAGCGCTAGAAGAACTGTTGCTTAATAGTGTTTCGCCCGACGAGATTGTGCTTTATCTATGGCAGAATCAGCATACCGTCGTGGTTGGGCGCAACCAAAATGCTTGGCGCGAATGCCATGTCGATAGGCTGCAGCAAGACGGCGGCAAACTTGCACGACGACTGTCGGGCGGCGGCGCGGTCTACCACGACCTAGGCAACCTCAACTTCACTTTTCTCATGCCGCGCGGCACATACGATTTACACCGACAGCTAGGCGTTATTCTCCATGCGGCTCGGGCGGTAGGCGTAGAGGCCGAGTTTAGTGGCCGCAACGATATCTTAGCAGAAGGGCGCAAGTTCTCGGGCAACGCGTTTTATCATGGGCAAAACTCATCTTATCATCACGGCACTATCCTGCTTGACGTGGATCTGTCGGTCCTTGGCAACTACCTCAACGTGCCCGTGCAGAAGATGACTTCTAAAGGAGTAGCTTCCGTCAAGGCGCGCGTCATTAACCTCAACGAGCTAGTGCCGACTCTTTCCGTTGACATGATGAAAGAAGCCCTGATCAAGTCCTTTAGCGAGGAATACGGCGGGGAAGGCGAATCGTACACCTTGGCCAACTACAAAGACACCGACCAATTCCGTGCGCTCTATGCCAAGTACAGCAGCTGGGATTGGCAACTAGGCAACAGCCCTCGGTTTGACGTGACTTATGAAACTCGCTTCCCTTGGGGCGGCATAGAGCTAGGGCTCACCGTCAAAAACGGCATGGTAAGCCAGGCAAAGATCTATTCAGATGCTATGGAAGCGGACCTGATTTTGGCCCTAGCAGAGAGCCTATTGGGCCTTGCCTTCGAAAAAACATCCCTGACTGAGCACTTGCGCACCCTGCCCCTAGCCGCGCAAAACAACATCATCATAGATATCGCCGCATGGATGGAGAGAGAAATCACATGAAACACACCCCTCTACTTAGTAGACATGAATCTTTGGGCGGCAAGATCGTTGATTTTGCCGGTTGGGCACTGCCCGTGCAGTACAGCGGCATCATCAAGGAACATGAGGCCGTTCGCTCTACCGCCGGCTTGTTTGACGTCTCCCACATGGGTGAAATCGCCATTAAGGGCGAGGGCGCGCTCGATTTTCTACAGCAACTTGTCACTGGCGATGTAGAGAAGCTTAAGGACAATCAAGTGCTATACTCGGTGATGTGCGATGACGACGGAGGCATGGTAGATGACCTCTTGGTTTATCGTCACAGCACGACGGATTTTCTGTTGGTGGTAAATGCCGCCAACACCGACCAGGATTTTGCTTGGATGAAGAGTCATGCTCCTGCCGACGTAATCCTAGAAGACCTGTCTATGCACTATGCCCAGCTCGCCCTGCAAGGGCCGCAGGCGCAAATGGTACTGCAAAAGCTGACCGACTTCCCCCTCGACAAAATCGCCTTTTTCTATTTTGAACCACAAATCAGAGTAGCAAACCGTATGGCCCTAGTATCGCGCACCGGGTACACGGGTGAAGACGGCTTTGAAATCTATACCGCTGCGGAGGATGCTCCCGCACTGTGGGACGCGATTCTCGATGCCGGGCAGAACTTCGGCCTTGTACCAGTAGGACTAGGGGCACGCGACACTCTGCGCTTTGAAGCTGGTCTCCCCCTTTACGGCCATGAACTTGACCGTACTATCTCCCCGCTTGAAGCGAATCTTGGCTCCTTTGTGAAACTAAAGAAAGGGGTCAGCTGCAGAGGCTCTGCTGCCCTGCGAGCGCAAAAAGAAACTGGAGTTCGCCGCGAGCTAATCGGGCTCGCCATGATTGACCGAGGAATACCACGCCATGGCTGCGAGGTGATGCAAGGCGCACAGGTCATCGGGCAGATTACGAGCGGCACCTATTCCCCGACCCTGAAAGAAAACATGGGCCTAGCGCTTGTTTCCCGCGGTGCAGTCAACATGGATGAAGAACTATCTGTGCTCGTGCGCGGCAAACTCCTGCAAGCTAGACGCGTCCCACTTCCCTTTTACCAGAAAAAGTACAAAAAATAGCCCGCAATACAATCAGAAGGAGGAATAAACACCATGAACATCCCCACTGAGTTGCTTTATTCTAAGGACCACGAATGGGTGCGCGTCGAGGGCGACATCGCCTACATTGGCATCACCGATTACGCCCAATCCTCACTCGGAGACATCGTCTTTATTGAGATGCCCGCACTAGGCAGCACAGTGCGCATGGGAGGCACTTTCGGCGTAATTGAATCGGTAAAGGCGGCCTCCGACCTCTTTTGCCCTGTCTCAGGCACTGTGGTCAATGTCAACCCCACCCTAGAGGAAAACCCGGGGCTACTCAATAGCGACTCTTATGCTAATTGGATCATGGCCGTCAATCTAGAGGACAAAGCTGAGCTAGCAGGGCTTCTCGATGCGCTAGCCTACAAAAATACATTAAAGTAAGGAGGAGAATTATGCACCGTTACATCCCAAACACGGATGAGCAGCGAAAGTCCATGCTCACTTCGCTAGGCATGCAGAACATCGAGGACCTCTTTGTGGAGATCCCTGACCAAATTCGCCTCAAGCGCCCACTCGATGTCCCTAAGAGCCACTCCGAGCTCGAGCTGCTCGCGCATATCGGCGCCTTGTCGCAGAAAAACCTCGGCGCCACCAACTACACTTGCTTCCTAGGAGCCGGGGCCTACGACCACTACGGGCCGAGCATCATTAACCATATGCTCTTGCGCCAAGAGTTTTTTACCGCCTACACTCCCTATCAGCCTGAGGTGAGCCAAGGCACCCTGCAGGCTATCTTTGAGTTTCAAACCATGATGTGTGAACTGACCGGCCTTGATGTGTCTAATGCCTCAGTCTACGACGGCGCGACCGCTCTAGCGGAAGCCGCCATGATGGCCAGCAATGCCACGCGGCGCTCTGAAGTAGTAGTCTCCGGCACTATCCACCCCGAGCACCGCGCGGTGCTCGAAACCTACGGCTGCACGCGCGATATGGCCATAAAGATGGTGCCCCACAAGGAGGGGACGGTGGATATGGAGGCGCTCAGGGCTGCCGTCACCCCTAGTACCGCAGCCGTAATCCTACAGAGCCCTAACTTCTTTGGCATCATCGAAGACCTAGGTGCCGCAGCTTCTATCGCGCATGAGGCCGGCGCGCTGATGATCGCGAGCGTCGATCCCATCTCCCTTGGCATCCTCAAGTCGCCCGGCGAGCTCGGGGTAGACATAGCCGTGGGCGATGGCCAGCCCTTAGGAGTGCCCCTTTCTTTCGGCGGGCCCTACGTCGGCTTTATGGCAGCCACCCAGAAACTACTGCGCAATATGCCGGGGCGTATCGTCGGCCTAACCAATGACAGCGAGGGTCAGCGCGCCTATGTGCTGACCATGCAGACCCGCGAACAGCACATCCGCCGCGAGAAAGCCACCTCAAATATCTGCACCAACAACGCGCTCGTGGGGCTGGCCACGACCATCTACCTCAGCGTTATGGGCAAGGCAGGGTTGCGCGAGGTCGCCGAACAATGCGTCAGCAAGTCGCGCTACGCCTACGAGGAGCTAATTAAGACCGGGCAGTTCGAGCCGGCCTTCGCTGCGCCCTTCTTCCGCGAGTTTGTCGTCAAGTCTAAGCGTCCCGTAGCCGAACTTAACCAAGAATTGCTAGCGCACAATATCCTCGGCGGATACGATCTAGGCCAAGAATACCCGGAGCTAGAGAACCACTGGCTGGTGGCCGTAACCGAGAAGCGCACCAAGGAAGAAATAGATCACCTCGTAAGAAGGGCGGTGCAGTAGATGCGCAAGGAAACAAAGCTCATCTTCGAAAAGAGCGTAACCGGACGACGCGGCTATCAGCTGCCGCCGCTTGACACCCCTGCTGTTGACCTAGCCACCGTCTTGCCCGTGGAGATGCTGCGCTCTAAGCCCCCCGGCCTACCAGAAATAAGTGAGGTCGACGCCATCCGCCACTTTACTGGGCTCTCGCAGCGCAACTACGGCGTAGACGCCGGCTTTTACCCCCTAGGTTCATGCACCATGAAGTACAACCCTAAGATCAATGAAGACGTCTCCCGCCTTGTAGGCTTCACCAATTCGCATCCCTATCAGCCAGAGGCTGTATCGCAAGGCAGTCTCGAGCTCCTTTACAGACTAGATGGATTGCTTTCTGAGATTACGGGCATGGCTCGCACCTCCCTCATTCCTGCGGCTGGCGCCCATGGCGAGCTAGCCGGCATTATGGCCATCAAGGCCTATCACCGCCACAATGGGCAACAACACCGCAACAAATTCCTCATCACCGACTCCGCGCATGGCACTAATCCAGCTACAGCCGCCGCGGCCGGTTATGAGACCATCGAGATAAAGTCTAATGAACGGGGCGGGGTGGACCTAGACGAGCTTAGGCGCCTAATGAGCAGCGATGTAGCTGGGCTTATGCTCACTAACCCCAATACCCTCGGCCTCTTCGAGAAGGACATCGTCGAGATTGCCGCTATTGTACATGGCGAAGGCGGCTTGTTGTACTATGATGGCGCCAATGCCAACGCCATTATGGGCATTACCCGGCCCGGGGACATGGGGTTCGATGTGGTTCACCTTAATTTGCACAAGTCTTTCTCCACCCCACATGGCGGTGGCGGCCCGGGCGCGGGCCCTATTGGCGTAAAGGAGCGCCTAGTTCCTTTCTTGCCTTGCCCCATGGTGGAATTTGACGGCACCAAGTACTACTTCGATTTCAACCGCCCCCTGTCCGTCGGCCGCATCAAGAACTTCTACGGGCATTTCTTGGTATTGGTGCGAGCCTATGCCTACATACTCTCCATGGGGCCCGATGGCTTGCGGCAGGCCTCTGAAACCGCTGTGCTTAACGCTAACTACATGCTAAACAAGCTCAGAGAGCGCTACGATGTAGCCTACGACCGCATCTGTATGCATGAGTTCGTCCTTTCTGGGCAAAGACAAAAAGCCCAGGGCTGTTCGACCCTCGACATCGCCAAACGCTTGCTAGACTACGGCTTTCACCCACCCACCGTGTATTTCCCAATGATTGTCAAGGAGGCCATTATGGTGGAGCCCGTGGAAACAGAACCGGTAGAAGTATTGGACACTTTCATCGCCGCTATGCTTAAAATTGCCGATGAAGTAGAGACCAACCCCGCCTTGGTCAAAAGCGCGCCCCACACCACGGTGGTCGGACGCTTGGATGAAGTTAAGGCGGCGAGGCAGCCGGTACTTAGATACACAGGACATTGAACACAAGGAGGACCACTGTTGCAGCGAGAGATAGTCATTATTGGCGGAGGACCGGGTGGATACGTGGCCGCGATACGCGCCGCTCAACTAGGAGCAAAAGTCACCCTGATTGAAAAAGGCCCGCTAGGAGGCACCTGCCTTAACCAGGGCTGCATCCCCACCAAAGCCTTGTATCAGAACGCGCAAGTTATCCACTCGCTGACCCGTAGCGCAGAATTTGGTGTCATCCACAGCGGCTTCACCATCGACATGGCTAAGATTCAAGAGCGCAAAACCGGGGTCGTCAATCAGCTGCGCGAGGGCATCGCTAAGCTACTGCAAGCTTACGAGGTGGAGCACATCATTGGCCATGCTAAATTCGCCCCCTCGCGCGACGTAATCGTCACCCCGCCGGAGGGCCTAGAGTATGCCTTGCAGGCCGAGCATATCATTATCGCCACAGGCGGAGTACCGACTAGGTTGCCCATTTTGGGCAACGACCTCCCCGGCGTGCTCAACAGCACCGAGCTCCTAGAAATACGTGAAATCCCAAGCAGCTTAATTGTCATCGGCGGCGGGGTCATCGGCATGGAATTTGCCGGCATCTTTAACTCCTTTGGCAGCGACGTCACCGTGCTAGAATTTATGCCCCGCATCCTCCACCAAGTAGACAAAGACCTCGTCCTCCGCCTGAACACCTCCTTGCGCAAGTCAGGCATGAAACTAGCGAACAATATAAAAGTACAGGAAATCCGCCAAGCTGAGGGCGGCTTGCTCGAGGTGTTGGCCCTAGGCCCAAGCGGCCCGGCCATTTACTCCGCCGCAAAGGTCCTCTTGGCTACCGGGCGCGGCATCAATATCGAAGGGTTAAATCTCGAGGCCATCGGTGTGGAATATGACAAAAAGGGCATCAAAGTCGACAACAAATTCGCCACTAATGTTAAGGGTGTCTATGCCATCGGCGATGTCATTGGCGGCCACATGTTGGCGCATGTGGCCTCTGAAGAAGGCAAGGCCTGCGTGGAGAACATCCTCGGCCTAAACGGACACATCAACTACGACTGCGTGCCTGCCATTGTGTTTACTTCGCCCGAAATTGCCACTGTCGGTCTAAGCGAAGAAGAGGCCTTAGCGCGCGGCATCCCCATATCGGTCAGCAAGTTTATGCTAGGGGCCAACTCCAAGGCCGTGGCCATGG